>Ga0222678_1000299_pt1 | contig 24191 bp, 25 predicted proteins | sample AntAcemetagen937_FD_179801 | JGI IMG/M metagenome (GOLD analysis project Ga0222678, IMG submission 179801) | Saline water microbial communities from Ace Lake, Antarctica - #937 | ecosystem: Environmental > Aquatic > Non-marine Saline and Alkaline > Saline | place: Antarctica: Ace Lake... | reverse complement strand
TTTTTTTCCACATTGTAGCTGTCGTCATCTGTTGAAATTTCAAGATCGGTAATATCATCGTCATCATCCCATTCAGTTGCTATGACAAGACCCGAAATAGTTTTTTCAGAGGCATTGTTAAAGTCCATAAGGTTTTCCTTTCGTTTCATGGTTCTCAAATACTTCTTTTCTGATATTCTTGCTCCAAACTCAGGCCGCCGTGACACGATATCCGGGATGTGAAAAATCTAAAATGGCCTGCAGGCAAAACTAACAATTTTATTTCCACTAAACATGGGGATTATAGCAAAAGATATGCCAAAAGCAGGCTGGCGTAGGAAATTCATAAAGACCCAATTTAATTTAGAGAATATGCAGGTCTAAGAATCCCAATGCGCCTGTAAAAACAGACAGCAGGGTGGATTTTAATGGTAAAAATGACTTTGGCCATATGATTACAAAAAGCATTCTACAGAAAGGTCTTTTTGTTCAACTTTTTCAAAAATCAGAACTGGGAGTTCTTGAAAAAATTGGCACTCGACCAGCCACTTTCGGATTCTCTCGAGTATCACGCAAAATTGCCGTAAATTTCCAATTTGGCGGGAAACTTAATAGGCGGGGCACGGTGCTCGTAGCATAAACATACGCACGTAAATGGTTCTTTTTCTGGTGTGTAAGACGATGGCCGAATCTAATCTTTTGGCCATAAATGAGCTCGGACGATTCAGCTACCTTAACCTCCCGGGCTCAACCATCCCTGGCACGTAACTTGCAAAGATCATCTTCATGCTGTTTATGAAAAAGAGGAGCATGCCCTTATGATTATTTTCAGGATTACAATGGATGTACTTCCGCAGAAACGGAAAGAGGTCATGCAGACGCTGCTCTCCATGACTGAGACGGCGGTAAAGGAGAAAGGGTGTCTGAGCTATGAGGTTTTCTTCCATATGGACTACAAAACGGTTTTCAATCTCATTGAGGAGTGGAAAAACCAAGAAGACTTGGAACGTCATATCCGGTCTGAAGGATTCAGTGTTTTGCTCGGGACCAAGAGCCTTTTGGCCAAGCCCCTGGAAATGAAAATCCATACGGTCTCCCATTCGGAAGGGTGGAAAGTCGTCAGGGCCATCAGGGGTATGGGGACCTCCAAACAGAGAGAAATTCTAAAATGAACCTATCCAATAAGAAGATTCTTTTACCGATCATGATCGGGTTCATGCTGCTCATGCTGTTTCGAGGGTTCAACGAACCGGGAAAGCGCGCTTCAATTGATTACAGCGACTTTTTAAAAATGGTTGAGAGCGAAAGCGTCACCCAGGTCACCCTTCAGGGGGGCGACATCACAGGAACAACCGCCCGGGGACCTTTCCATACGTTCGCTCCGAAAGATTCGGGACTGATAACCCTGCTCAAGGACAAGGGGGTTAAAATATGGGCAAAGCCCGAAAACGGCAACGGATGGTTTCGTGAGATCCTTTCCTGGGTACCGATGCTTTTGATGATCGGTGTCTGGATATTCTTCATGCGCCGAATGCAGGGGGGCAATGGAAGTCTACTCTCCTTTGGAAAAAACAAAGCAAGCCTCGTGTCCGATGCGCTAAAGAAAGTCACCTTCGAAGATGTGGCGGGAATTGATGAGGCAAGGGATGAATTACAGGAAATTGTCGATTTTCTCAAGGATCCCGGTAAATTCACCCGGTTGGGGGGAAGAATCCCCAAAGGGGTTCTCCTGGTGGGGCCGCCGGGTACCGGCAAGACGTTGCTGGCAAGGGCCATCGCCGGGGTGGCGAATGTTCCCTTTTTCAGCATGAGCGGATCGGATTTTGTGGAGATGTTTGTGGGTGTCGGCGCTTCAAGGGTCAGGGATCTTTTCAAGCAGGGCAAGAAGAATGCACCCTGCATCATATTTGTGGATGAGATCGATGCGGTGGGTCGCCAGAGGGGTGCCGGTCTGGGCGGTGGGCATGACGAAAAGGAACAGACCCTTAATCAGCTGCTGGTGGAAATGGACGGGTTTGAAGCCAATGAGGGCGTCATTTTGATCGCGGCCACAAACCGGCCTGATGTGCTGGATCCCGCACTGTTGAGACCCGGTCGATTCGATAGGCAGGTGGTGGTTTCCGTTCCCGACATCATGGGAAGATTTGGCATCCTGAAAGTTCATGTCAGAAAAAATCCCCTGGGAAATGATGTTGATCTCAAGGTTCTTGCGAGGGGAACTCCCGGGTTCACGGGCGCCGATATTGAAAATATGGTCAACGAGGCTGCGCTCATGGCAGCCAGACGCGGAAAAGATCAGTTGGAGATGGTCGATTTTGATGCCGCAAAGGATAAGGTCATGATGGGACCCGAGCGGCAAAGCATGATCATCTCCGAAGCGGAGAAAAAAGCGATGGCCTATCACGAGGCAGGGCATACCCTTGTGGCAAGGCTTCTTCCCGGCGCGGATCCCATTCATAAGGTGACCATCATTCCCCGGGGTCGATCCCTCGGTTTGACCCAGCAGCTCCCCATGGTGGAAAGGCACACATATCCCAAAGATGACTTGCAGAACAGGATCTCCATTTTGATGGCGGGAAGGGCTGCGGAAGAGATCATATTCAACACTCAGACAACAGGGACGGGAGATGATATTCGGACAGTGTCCGAACTGGCCAGAAAGATGGTCTGCGAATACGGTATGAGCGAAGAACTGGGCCCCCTTGCTTTCGGCAAAAAGGAAGGGCAGGTGTTTCTGGGAAGGGCGTTCGGCCAGCACAGTGATTACAGCAAGATGACGGCACAAAAGATCGATGAGGCGGTCAAGGGTATTGTCGTGGAAACCTACAAAAAGGCATTGGCGCTCATTAAGGATAACCTGGATGTCCTTGGCAATATAGCGATGGCTCTTATGGAAAAGGAGACATTGAACAGGCGAGATATCGATGAATTAATGGCGGGTGGGAAAAACGGTCAGGTGCCGGCCGAAAAGGATGACCGCATCCAACCTAAGTGGTTGCAAGGTCATCAGTGATAAAAATAAATCAATTTGGGAAGTTGATAAATAAAAGGTAGCGGCTATGACATCTGTTATTAAGTATTATGAGGGAATCGACTCGGTTGCCGTTATCGGCAACTATTTGCCCCGTCAGTGCGGTATCGCAACTTTCACCACGGACCTGGTCGAGGCCTTGTCTTTGGAAGCCCCCGATATTCACTGTTGGGCGGTTGCTATGAATGACATACCCGAGGGATATGCCTATCCTGATAAAGTTCGCTTCGAGATCGACCAGAACAAATTATCCGATTATAGTGTGGCATCTCAATATCTCAATATCAGCCAGACGGATATTGTCTGCGTGCAGCATGAATACGGACTTTTCGGGGGAGCTGCCGGCAGCCATTTGCTGAGACTATTGGGCGATCTGCGCATGCCGGTGGTGACGACGCTTCACACGGTCTTAAAGGACCCCGAGCCGGAATATCGGGCCGTCATGTGCAAGTTAGCCGATCTGTCGGACAAACTGGTGGTGATGAGCCACAAGGCTGTTAATTTTCTCAAAGACATCTACGGGGTTCCCGGGGATAAAATTACCTTTATCCATCATGGCATTCCGGATACGCCGTTTATTGATTCAAGCTTCTACAAAGATAAGTTCGGCGTGGAAGGCAAAAAAGTGTTGCTTACCTTCGGCTTGCTTTCCCCCAATAAGGGTATTGAAAATGCATTGGAGGCGCTTCCCGCGGTTGTTAAGAAGCACCCGGATGTGGTTTATATCGTTCTGGGTGCAACCCATCCTAATATTTTGGAATCGCATGGAGATGCATACCGTATCATGCTGCAGCAGCTCGTGCACAAACTCCATATGGGCGAGCATGTCATTTTTCAAAATCGTTTTGTCGAACTGAAAGAGTTGTGTGAGTTTTTAGGCATCGCCGATATCTATGTCACCCCTTATTTGGAAGAAGCCCAGATTACCTCAGGGACCCTTGCCTATGCCATGGGTGCGGGCAAAGCTGTTATTTCCACACCCTACTGGTATGCCGTCGAGATGCTTGCCGAAGGCCGGGGTCTAATTGTGCCTTTCAATAATTCCGATACCATGGCGGAACAGATTAATAGACTGCTTGACAACGATATAGAACGGCACTCCATAAGAAAAAAAGCCTATACCTTCAGTCGCGAGGCAGTCTGGAAGGAGGTATCCCGAAAATACCTCCAGGTTTTCAGCGAAGTCCGGCAAAACCGCACCCGAAACCCCCGTCCAAGATACTCCTACGTTGAAAACATCAAGGCGATCACGAGTTTCGAGCTTCCGGAGATCAAGCTCGATCACCTAAAAGCCTTAACCGATGATACCGGCATCCTGCAACATGCCACCTATACCATCCCCGATCGCATGCATGGCTACTGCACCGATGATAATGCCAGAGCGCTGCTGGTTGCGGCAATGGGTCAAAAATACCTGCCCACGAACGGCTGGGGCCTTGATTTTCTCTGCGGTCATTATCTGGGGTTTCTATTGTATGCCTATAATGAAAAAGATGGGCGCTTTCGCAATTTCATGACCTATTCGCGGCAGTGGATGGAGGAGGTCGGGTCCGAAGATGCCCATGGCAGAGCGATTTGGTGCCTTGGCAAAGCGGTGGCGTTTCTTGACGATCCCGGGCATCTGGCCATGAGTACAACCCTTTTCAAAAAGGCTTTGAGATCTGTGGAGAATTTTCGTTCACCCCGTGCCATCGCTTTTTGTCTGGTGGGCATGAATGCTTATCTGCATAAATTTTCCGGCGACAGTGGCGTGCGCAGGATTCGGGAAGTTCTTGCCGACAGGCTTTTCAATCAGTTTAAAAACAATGGAACAGACAATTGGCCCTGGCTTGAGAACGCTCTAAACTATGCCAACGGCAAACTGCCCCATGCCCTGTTGTTGACCGGCCACCGGATGCAACGCAACGACATGATTGATATGGGGCTCAAGTCACTGAAGTGGCTGCTTGCCGTTCAAACCGAAGAACATCACTTTGTCCCCATCGGCAGTAACGGATGGTATCGGAAAAATGAACCCAGAGCCCGATTTGATCAGCAGCCCATCGAGGCCAATACCATGGTTGAAGCTTGCGTGGCGGCCTTTAATGTCACACGGGATAAATTATGGTTCGACAATGCGGTCATGTGTTTTAATTGGTTTCTGGGACACAACGACCTGAACATGCCGCTTTATGATCCCAAGACCGGCGGCTGCCGGGATGGATTGATGGCGGACGGCATCAATCAGAATGAAGGGGCCGAATCCTCCCTGGCCTGGCTGATTTCGCTGATGACATTGCAGAAGCTTTATGCCGACGAAATTCTAAAGCAGCCGTTAGCAAAACTTTTGTGAATCACATTCAGAGGCTGTTGATTTGTGGAAAATATAATACAAATACTGCTTGACGAAACTAATCTATGGTTGCCGCGGGTAGGTGGATTTGTGGCGATTATTATTGTTTCTATTGCGCTCTCGAAATTAATCAAAGGTGCAATTACTAAAGGCTGTGAGCGGCTCACACTTGATACTCATCTCTCTTCTCTCCTCGCTCGCACAAGCAGCATAACACTCATAATATTTGGTTTTATTACGGCGCTCGGAACTTTAGGTATTAATGTGTCTGCACTTGTAGCAGGATTAGGGTTGACAGGATTTGCATTGGGTTTTGCTTTAAAAGACACTATTTCAAATCTCCTTTCCGGCATCCTCATCCTGTTGTATCAACCATTTAAGATTGGCAATACTATAACGGTATCTGGATATGCGGGTGAGGTGGTTTCTATTGACTTAAGATATACGGAACTGGATGGTGAAGGAAATAGAATTCTAATACCGAACTCAAAATTATTTACCGATCCAATTACAGTTCTTCATTTAGGGGGAAACAACAATCCGGCAACAAAGGGGAAAAATAGCTAAAAGGCAAATTGACACGGATTGCCAAAAGGAAAAGATATGCATATCGCAATGCTCTCGCCCATCGCCTGGCGCACACCGCCGCAGCACTATGGCCCCTGGGAAAACGTGGCATCCCTTATAACCGAAGGTCTGGTATCGCGCGGCCATGCGGTCACCTTGTTCGCCACAGCGGATTCGCAGACCGGCGGCAGGCTGCATGCGGTTTGCCCGCGGGGTTATGAAGAAGACAGCTCGCTCATACCGAAAGTGTGGGAGTGCCTGCACATCTCCGAGCTGTTTGATCATGCCGGCGAGTTTGATATTATCCACAACAATTTTGATTTCCTGCCGCTGACCTATGCCGGTTTTACCACCACACCGGTGGTGACCACCATTCACGGCTTTTCATCACCCGGAATTCTGCCTGTTTACAAGAAATACAACAAAAAAGTGTTCTATGTTTCCATCAGCGATTCCGACCGATCGTCGGACCTTGATTATATCAAAACCATCCATCACGGCATCGATATCAGGCAATTTGATTACCAGGCGGCCCCTGACGATGTTCTGCTTTTTTTCGGGCGCATTCACGAGGACAAGGGCGTTCGACAAGCCATTGAAATCGCAGGGGCCTCTAATAAAAAACTGATAATGGCGGGCATTATCCAAGACCAGGTTTATTATGAGCGATATGTCTCCCCTCACATAGACAATGAAAAGGTGGTTTATGTGGGCAGTGTCGGGCCCGTTGAGCGCAACCGGCTATTGGGTAGCGCTTGTGCGTTGTTGCACCCCATACAGTTTGATGAGCCTTTCGGCCTATCCGTTATCGAATCCATGGCCTGCGGTACGCCGGTGATCGCCTTTGGCAGGGGCAGCATGCCCGAACTGATCGAAAACGGCAAAAATGGTTTTCTGGTCCATAACGTGGACGAGGCCGTTGAGACGGTTGCACGGATTAAAGAGATTGACCGGGCAACCTGTCGTCGGCATGTTGAACGGTACTTCACCGTCGACCGTATGGTCGAACAATACGTTGAGGTCTATAAAATGATTTTACAGAACGGAACACGATGAAAACGCATACCCCGATCATCACCCGCTTTAAAAATAATCCCATCTTGACGAGAGAGGATGTGCCGTATCCGGTGGCTACCGTTCACAATGCGGGCATTGTCAAACACGATGATCGTTACATCATGCTTTTCAGGTCCCATCTGCGAAACGGGCGGTCCATCATCGGCAGGGCCGACAGCAAGGATGGCCTTTCATTTACGGTTCATCCCGAACCCTTTCTGATACCGTCATCGGATGGCATTTTTGCGGAATACGAGGTGTTCGGGGTCGAAGACCTCAGAATTTGCCCTGTGGAGGGAGAGTACCTGCTGACCTACAGCGCCTATTCCCCTCATGGTGTACGGATTGCCCTGGCGCGCACCCGTGATTTTGAAAAAGTGGAACGTGTGGCGCTGATCACCCAGGCCGACCTCCGCAACGTGGTCATTTTCCCTGAAAAGTTCGGTGATCGGTATGTGCGCCTGGACCGGCCCCATTCGGAGATTTCGCCCTGGTCCATCTGGATTTCCTATTCTCCCGACCTGGTTCACTGGGGCGATTCCCGGGTGATTATGAAACCGGTGTCCTATCACTGGGATGAAATGAAAATCGGGCCCGGCGCACCGCCCTTTAGAACCGCCAAGGGGTGGCTTCATATTTACCACGGTGTTTTCAAGACCATGGCCGGGGCCGTCTATCGCCTGGGCGCGGCCCTGCATGACCTTGATGATCCGGCCCACATCATCGGTGTTTGCGATGAGTGGATCTTGCAGCCCGAAGATCCCTGGGAGTTAACCGGCTATGTACCCAATGTGGTTTTTACCTGCGGGGCCGTACCGGAAGACGACGGTACGGTAAAAATATACTGGGGCGGCGCCGACACGGTCATGTGCGTCGGTACGGCCGTCATTGATGAATTGGTGGAGATCTGTCTCTCGGTTTCCCGTCCGGCTTTATAACTTAAACCTACCTCAAGGACATAATGACATGCGCCCTGATAAACGTCAAAAGCTGAAAATCAAAAGAAAATCAATTAAGATCGTAGGGGATGCTTCACGGGTGATCACCCGGCCTCATCTTCTCGATGACAGTTTTCGCATATCCAAAATAATTCAGCGGATAATGCGCTTGTCCAAAACATCGGCCGAAAATCTGTTTGCTCAAATAATGATCGACTTTTCAGGACGTCACGAAAACATTGAACATATTTTTGAACGAAACCTGAATGCCGTAAAAGCGTATTTCCCCCGGAATACAGTGCTCAGCGATGTTCAAAGGGCTCTCATCGGGGCCTATTTTACCATGGAGTACTCCATAGAATCGGCGGCCCTTTTCAACCCTTCCATTGTCCAACACCCTGATCAGAGCCATCTGAAAAGGGGCAGCTTGCGCTTTATAATGAGCCTGAGGGCAATCGGTGAAGGCCATGTGTCGTCTATTGTGTTTCGAAGCGGGGTCCTTGACCGGCATAATACGGTTATTTTCGACCCGGTCAGCGATTATGTCGAAAGGCCGAACATCCATTTTAATAAGGTCTACGATCGGCACCTTTTCCGTCTGAAGCTCGACGAAATGGAGGTTTGCAATGAGGTAACAGCGCATATTCTTGACCGGCTGCCGGAAGATTTCACCTATAATGAATTAAAAGAAAGAATTGGCACGCTTCGTGCCCACCCCATTTTTTCAGTGGAGCGCCAAAAGGGAACCTTCGAGGTCATGTGCTGGCTTGCGGATTCCAATTATGAGGTGCGTTTCCACGCCGATCACCCAATCTCCGAACGGGTGATCTTTCCCGTTTCGGAAAATGAAAGCAGGGGCATTGAAGATGCTCGTTTTGTTCAATTTTTCGATGACAACCAAGAAGTCACCTATTATGCGACCTATACCGCCTATAACGGTTTTACAATTCTTCCACAGTTGATTGAAACAAAGGATTTTATCGAATTTAAAGTGAAAACCCTCAACGGCAGAGCAGTAAAAAACAAGGGTATGGCGCTTTTCCCTCGGAAAATCGGCGGTCGCTATGCCATGCTTTCGCGCCAGGACGGTGAAAATAATCATCTCATGTTTTCAGACAATATTCATTTCTGGCAAGAGACCCAAATCATACAGGAGCCGGAATATCCATGGGAATTCATCCAGGTCGGCAACTGCGGATCCCCCCTGGAAACCGATAAAGGCTGGGTCGTGCTCACCCATGGCGTAGGTCCCATGCGCAAGTATTGCATCGGTGCCATGCTGCTCGATCTTGAAAATCCGGCAAGCGTCATTGCCCGTCTTGAAGAGCCGTTACTTGCACAGCGTGAGGAAGAGAGAGAGGGGTATGTTCCCAATGTGGTTTATACCTGCGGCGCGATTTTCCACAATAGCGACCTGGTCATTCCCTATGGCATGTCTGATATTAAAACCGGTATAGCAACTGTTAAAGTAAGCGAACTGATTGACTGCATGCGCCCAGTAGCTTAGGGTTTCGCAAACAAAAAAAATCCGAGGAATGGATTGTTGAATTTGCAAAGGGGGAGGTTTCCCTTGCGGGGGAGAAAACACGCGCCCTCATCATTATTGAACGAGCCGAAAGGGTCCGGGAGTATATGACTGAAGGACAAAAGCTGGAAGCCGCACCGACCCCGGAGGTTTTAAAAAGCATCTTCCAGAAGGAATGGCCCCTTCATGATGGGGCCATTCTCATCAGTCAGGCAGAGATCATGGAAGTGGCCTGTTATCTTCCCCTCACACCGGCCGAAGGACTGCCAAAAGAGTGGGAAACCCCCAGCAGTTTTACCAACTGATCCAGGAAACCCTGGCCACATCAGGCCACAAAGACAAAACCTGGAAGGAAAGAATCCGTTATCTTCTGCTCAGCCATTGGCGCACCAAACTGGTGACACTTTGCCTCGTCAGTTTTCTCTGGCTAATTTTGGCTGGACAGCAGGATTTTGAAGTAAAATTGAAGGTTCCCCTCAGGATCAAAGGACTTCCTTCTCAAATGGAAATTCTGGAACCCCTTAACGTCAATGTTCAGGTTACCCTCCGGGGTCTGCGTAGAGATGCCAGCATTCTGGATAAGGAAAATGTGGTTGCTGAAATTGATCTCCCCAGAGCCCGGCCCGGAAAGATGAACATTGCCATTACCCGCAATGAAATACGGTTGCCCGATGGCCGGGTAAAGCTGGTGGATGTTGATCCGGCAAAGCTTGATTTCGTTTTCAAAAAGGTTCAGGAAAGTCAAAAACTAGCTCAATAGAATAGTTCATTACAAGACACATCTTACTCAATCATGCTGATGTGCCCTTGTGCAATCTCCGGATCTATTTGGATAACCATTTTACCGCCTGAAAACCCGCGTACCTGCCCGTCGGTGGCTGAGACGACGATTGCCGTCGCCATCGTACGCATCGTGACCGCGGCAGCGGCAGCATGTCGTGTTCCGAGACCGGAAACCAGTTCGGTTTCGGAGGGTGGGGAAGTTAAGAAAACGCCCGCCGCCTGGATAAAACCATCGCCACGGACAACAAAGGCGCCATCGAGTTTTGACAATTCAACAAGGGCATCGTGAATTTCAGGGTTTGTCAACATGCGGTTGGCCTTTTCGTGCCCCTGAAAAGGATTGGGAACCAGTTGCTTACTTCCCTCGATGACGCTGAGAGAGTCCCCGATCATAAAAATGGCCCCTATAGGTTTTCCGCGCCGCGCCGCACGTCCGATCTTGCAAGCGACCATGACGGCGGACTCCAGAACAGTAGGCTGAATCCCATCAGTGAGTTTGAGAAGATCGTAGACGGCAGGTTTTTCGAAACTCGGTTCCACTTCGGTCAGAACAACAAGATCTCCCCCTTCCCGATAAACATCACAACCAATGGCGCAGACGACGAAATCTCCGACCGAAACACTGGATGACCGAAGTATCACCGAAATAGCATGGCGGATCTGAGTATACTTGTCGGCCGTAATAAGGGGCAGGCGTATGACATCCAAGCCCGCCTTTGTCAGGGTATCGTATGTTTCACCATTAGTAGTGGTGGCAATGATCCGGAACTCCCCTGACAAGCGAAAAAGATGTTGGGCAAGCGCCCCGGTTTCTGTAATACATATGATACCGTCAACTTGTGTTGCCCTGGCGACACTGACGACCATCCGGGCCAGGTCCTCATCAGAACGCGGCGGTCTTATGGAATGATTGGGGCTACTCATCTTCGGAGATCCTTATTCCAATTTTCGATCAAGCGTTCGTTCATCCATTCAGCGACGATTTCTCCCCGGCCGTCACCCATTTCGGAATCATAACGACTGGAATGTCTGTTTTTTCCATTCCCGTTGCGTTCATCCATTCAGCGACGATTTCTCCATGGCTGACGCCGAAAATAATCAGATCCACGGACTCTTCTTCGGCAACTTCAATGATGACGGAAGCGATTTCGCCACGGCGTAAGACGGCATTGAGCGGCACTTTCTTTTCTTTACCCCTTTTAACGAACAGATCCAGGCTTTCTTCTCCCACTGCCTCTGTCTCTTCTAGGGTGAGTATACGCAAAATAACCAACTGTGCATTAAACCGTCCTGCCATATTGATAACATAGCCCACTGTGCTATGACTAGGCCCGGAGTGCGCGATGGGTACAAGGATTTTCATAACTGTCCCCCAGGATATTCAGGGCAAACCTTTTGAGCGGATTGATAATATAAGCTAACATTTCTGTTTTTTCGACCATATACCCTTAGAACCTATTTCACAATTATAGCTTCAGTATCCAAAATATAAAAATAACTAACCTCGATAATGTTTCAAATCCGCGACCCACGCTTTCAAGGCCTGGAGAACACATTCGCCTTTCGCCTCATCACTCAAAAAACGAGCGCGGGAAAGCTCCAGTTGTATCCAGGGGATTTCTTTTGCGTGTGAGCGGATGATGTATCCTCCCCGAAACGGATCGTTAATGGAGACCTTCGTTCCAAATGCCTGTTCGAGGCATCCTGCCAGAGATAAGGTCCATTCCCTAGGGCAAGTCCCACCATAGTCACTCAGGCATAAATGGGGTCGAGTTACGCCTGAATCAGGCCCTATCGTAGGTCCTTCGGCGGCCATGGTGTGGCAGTCCACACCCAGAATCACCTCATCGACAAAGCATGTCAATTGTTTATGGTAGGGCCGATGGTATTTCTCAATGAGGGTTCGGATGATCCCTTCCCCAACGTCCTCGCCATAGACTGGAACATTCCAACAGGTATGGGTTTTGATGACGCCGTCCTTTCTCCTATCTCCTTCGGAACGGTTCATGTCGACAATGGCCCGGGCGATGTCCGTGGTCACAAAGGCCGTGACCAGGGTCTTCAGGGGATGGTAGATCCGCTTGGCCCCTTCATCGCCGTCCCGAATGATTTCGTCCTCGGTAAGGATGCACAGACTTTCAACTTCCGGCGGAACACGCACCCCTGCATGGGGCACGGAGATGAGCAGCGGCAGGGTCATTTTTCAGGCCCTCCCGCCGATCCATCCCGCCTGGGATCCGCCACACCGATGAATTCCTCATTTTCCGAAAGGACCATCTGGATGCAACCCAGGTAGAAACTCATGGGTTCCCGAATATCGATTGAAAAACCCATTTTTGCAAGGGCTTTCGGAATATCGTCTCGCATGTAGGCAGCCTCCAGTGAGACCTTGCCGTCAAAGGAACAGTGGAGCCGGGGGGCGGCAACCGCATCGAAGGGAGACTGATATGCCAGGCGAACGATGATTTGGAGGATCGTGGAGGTGATGCGTTCACTGCCGGGCGATCCGATGGCCAACCACGGCTTCTTTGCTTTGAAAATGATGGTGGGCGCCACACTTGCCCAGGGAACCCCATTGGGTCTGAGATAGTAGGGATGGGAGATATCATCATAATCGAAAGCACTCATATAGTTATTGTAGAGAAAACCCAGATCGGGAGTTGCGACCTTGGCTCCGTAAACTCTCTCAATGGACTGGGTCAGGGCCACGGTATTGCCCTGCCGGTCCATGACCGAGAGATGGGTGGTCTCGCCGCTTCCCTCCAGACGGGAAAGGATCTGCTTGGAGACCAGTTTGGCATATGTGTCGCCCACCATACGGCGGTCCTGAATCTGAGGATAGAAGTTGGGATCGAATGGGCGGTCTCTTCTGTCCAGCTGCGCCCTTCGAATCACCTCTGCCAGCAGCAAGGCGCCATCCGGAGTGTCCGGATTGCGTAAATTTTTAGGAAATTTTCTCAGGATATTGAGCATCTGGAGCAAGGTTCGGCCGGCGCCGGGAGGGGGCATGGTATGAATGTACATGTTCCCGAAACGGGACGAAACAGGTTCCCTCTCGATGGGCCATGGGATGTTGGCCATATCATCCTCCTGGATAAACCCACCGTTTTTCGCCATGTCTTCGCAAATCCTCTCACCGATAGACCCCGTATAGAAATCTTCGATACCCGCCTGTGCCAGTCGGGCAAGGGTTTTTGCCAGCACGGGCTGCTTGAACATTCTACCCACCGTGTAGGGTTTGTCGCCTCCCCGTAGGAAGAAACTTCCCGCATTACCCTTCTTGAAATTCCGGAGTTCCCGTTTCTGAAGTCTTCTCTGCAGTTCGGTGATCTGAACGCCATTTTCTGCCAAATCCATGGCGGGTTTCAAAATCTGTTCCAGGTTCAGGGTGCCGTACCGGTCCAGACCGTAGCCAAGGGTGGCAGGGGTGCTCGGAACCGTCGTTGCACAGTATCCTAAAAGCCGGGAGGATTTATTGGATGCCTCTATAACTGCCCTGTTGGGCGCCCGTGAAGAGCCATCGATGGAAACAGTCTGCCCTGCTTCAGCCATATGAAGCAACATCATGGTCTGGCCCCCAAGGCCCGAGGCCTGGGGTTCGCAAACGCCCAGGGCAAAGGCCGCAGCCACCGCCGCATCCATAGCATTTCCGCCTATCTCCAGCATTTTCACCCCGGCCTTTGTGGCCGCAAAATGAGCAGTGGCCACCATGCCGTGCCGACTTGCGGCGATCCGTTGGGGCTGGGGCACCTTGACACGTGCCGGTTCCATGAAATCTGTATCAACGGTCTTTGATTTTCTTCTTGTTTCGGTCATTTTTCCATTCCTGAGCTAAAAATTGGGCCATGAGCAAAGTTCGCTGAATGAGGCTTGAGCGGCTGACCCCCTCCTGTGGTGTGTAAAGATCTTTTGAAACCGGTCCCAGACCACAGACCACCGGCACACTGGCCGGTACGAGGCCGCCTGTTGAGGGCCATACGGAGGAATCATGAATCAGGGGAATATCCCATTGATCCGCAATTACCGACAACTTTTTGGCCAGGCGAAGATTATGCCGCCTCTCTTTCATGGGGGGGCGATCCGATATGCTTTCAAGATTAAACCGGAAGGCGCCTTTGGACAGGATTTCTCTCATCCTTTCTTCCAAGACGGCTACCTTTTTGGGATCCAGATAGCTGAGCATAAGATTAACCGTCACCCGGTGAGGCAGGCGCATGGGATAGGTATCGGTTTGAATATCAGTCACCGAGAGGGCAATCCGTTCTTTTCGAGAGGAGAGGCTGGAGATTTCCAGGAATTTTCCGCAGGCCTGTAGAAGCACCTCCGGTGTTTTGGTATACTGACCCAAACGAAAGGATTTACCTTCCAAGGTTAAGAGGTACTTTTTTTGTCCTCTTCTCTGGACCATAACTTTATTGTTCAGGCTGCCGGGCCGCAAAACCAGGACGCGGGTTGCTTTGGCTGCCGCTTTTTGAATCATCTCGGCACTGTACCGGCAGTCTCTTCCCTCATCGGAATAATAGAGCACGCCTAAGGGGATCTTTTGCAGGATGCGGCGGTTCCGCAAGGCGCGAAGGGCAAAGGTCAGCATGATCAGCGGAGCTCTTGAAACACCGATGCCCTCCCCGTAGAGCCATTCGGGATCTCTGCGAAATAGCTGGGTGGGGGTATTGCGCTCCAGGGGAACGTCCATATGCCCAATGAAAAGCGTCCCCCCTTCAAAACCTGCCCCGGTTTCCCAGGTCCTGACCGAACGTTTGTCTGTGAATTCTTCCACCGGGCGCATTTTAATGTCTTCCAATTCTTTGCCGATCCTGTTCATGGCGGACCGATTGCCAACGGGATCGTAAGTCCGGCTCGGGATGGCCACCCATTCTTTAAGCCTCCGCTCCATGTCATCTCTCTGCTTGGCCAGATAAGCAAAAACATGATCACCCAGGTTCCGGTCCTTGATCAGCACCGGGGGTGGTTTGGGGGTTCCAAAATAGCGGGCTGTGGCAGTCTCCACCAGCCGGTTAACCAGCTTTGGGAAATCGAGCCCGGTCTGGCCGGCCGCAATGACGTAAGATCCGTGTTCTCCAAGGCTCGGCAGGCTGTTGATTTCCAGAATGTAGATATTCCCCTGTGAGTCCAGACGCATATCTACCCGTGCGCAATCATAGCATCCGAGGGCGGAAAACGCTTTTATAGCGATCTCCTTAACTTTGAGCGTCAATTCTTCCCCAATGGGTGCAGGACACAGCCACTGAATCTCCCGGCCCGATTCTCCCTTCTTGTCTTCAACGGTATAGATCCGGGGTCCGATTTGTCCGAAGACGATTTCGCAGGGGGGCAAGGCCTCGGGTGGGGTATTCCCCAGCAATCCCACATTGATTTCACGACCTTCAATATATTGCTCCAGCAGAACCGGCTGGTGAAATTGGTCGAAAATGACTTGGGCCGCAGCGCGAAGCTCCTCTTCGTTATGAACAATCTCAATCCCCATGGAAACTGCTTCGTTTTTGGGTTTCACGATCAACGGATAAGACAGATCCGGAATTTCAAATCCCGGAGCGTCCAGGACCGCAAAATCAGGGGTCGGCAATCCCTGTTGACGGAAGATCATCTTGGCCACCACCTTGTCCAGCGCCAGGGAATGAGCCAATGGGCCGGAACCCACATAGGGGATACCCACCATTTCGAGAATGCCCGGAACGTGTGTGTAGCGGGCCTGTCCCTGAATTCCGTAAGAGAGATTAAAAGCCATACCAGGAAGTTCTCCCTTGAGCACTCTTGGCATGAACTCCTCCAGGTTCGCAATGAGTTCCTTGTCACCTTCAAAGGCCTTCACCTGGTGGCCGAATTTTTTGAGCCCGTCCACAATCCGCTTGATGGCCTTCTCACCATATTTCTCACGGTTGGGAAGCCCGAACAGGTTAATGACCTTTTCGCTTTCACGGTTAAAAATCACGGCAATTTTCATGGTTTCCCTTCCCTCCGGACCACCCAACGGGGTCCAAAATAGGGCAGTCTTATGATACGAGATCCCCGTGAAATTCTTAAGCTCGGAATGATACGGAGTGCATGACTCGGAGTTCTAGCAAAAGGCGGGCCACCGAAAAAGAAATACCCATTCCAATGACCAAATTTATGGAACATGGAGGAAACAATACTTAAATCAACCACCTGATAAACGTCAAAGCTTGAAATATCCTCTGGCGTACTGTTTTGGAAAAAGTAATTTCGGAATTGAAAGTTCCGATGACGAGAGAATAAGAACTCTCAATTCTTAATCGGAAGAAGGCCCATCAACTGGTAAATGAGCCTGGCAATGGTAAAATCAGGGGCGTGAAAGCCTGGGATGGGGGCCAGTTCCACCATGTCAAAGCCGACCACCCGTCTTCGGTCACAGATCTTCCTTCAATAGAATGAGACTTACAGCAACTATCCGCTCGTTATCATTCATCATCGCCTATGATTTCCCAATTTCCATATTGCTTCCGGCCTCTCTTTCTGCGCCCTTTTTCTGAATTGACCGACTTCTGTTTCTTTTTTCGGCATTCCGGACACCTTCTTGGATCGTCAAATCCAAGGGAACTCAAACGTTTCTGTTCAACGACGCCAAAAGTAAAGGGATTGTCACACTGGATGGTGTCCTTTCGGCAAGCGTGCATGAATAGCCCCGAAAATCCTGTTAGAATGGGTTATCTAAAATTGCTCAGGAGGATAACCCATGACCAACGAAAAAGCAAATCCGAAGCTCACCCTCGAAAAAGCGCAAGACCAGTTTGCAGCTTGGCGTAAAACCCGGAAAAAGCGCGGATCCATCCCTGAAAAATTGTGGAATGTCGCCACATCACTTGCTGAATCCTACACCGTCCACCAAATATCAAAGGGGTTGCATCTGAACCACACCGCCCTGAAAGATCGTGTAGAGGCCCGGCGCGTAATGCCTTCGGGAGAACCCAATCAGCCGACTTTTATTGAATTGCCTCCCATGGCTTCCGGTGAAGTCAGTTTAGAACTGGAAAACAAAACCGGGGGCAAAATGAAAATCCATGTGAAAGGCCATACGGATATCGACCTTGTGCCCCTGACCCAAACATTCTGGAGCCAACAGCCATGATGCAAATAACGCCGCAAATGCGGATCATTCTGGCAGTTGAGCCTGTGGATTTTCGTAAAGGCATTGATGGCCTGGCTGCAATATGCCGTCGTGTTTTGAAAAACGACCCATTTTCCGGGTATGTTTTCGTATTCCGAAATAAACGGGGCTCTGCCATAAAGATCCTGGTATATGACGGTCAGGGATTCTGGTTGTGTCAGAAACGGCTTTCAACGGGTCATTTTCGATGGTGGCCGGGAAAGGAGAAAGGCCAAATGGAACAACTGGCAGCACATGAACTGCAGCTGTTGTTATGGAACAATAATCCGAATAGCGCAGCGCCTTTATGGAAAAAAATCAGGCGCAATTGAAAAAAAGTGGCCCTGTCATCTTGCGTTCTGTGGAAACATGCATTATGTTCTTTTCATGGACCCGGCAATCAAATACAGAGGCAAGACATTCAACGATGATGATATCTCCTTTATAAAGGGGTTAATCGCTGAGAACCCGGAAGCCAGTCGATTTGCACTATCAAAAAAACTCTGCAGGGAATGGAACTGGGTACAACCCAATGGGGCCTTGAAGGATGTGGTGTGCCGGGGGTTCATGTTGCAACTTCACAGGGCGGGGCAGATCCAGCTCCCCGCAAGAAAGCGTCCGCCTCTCAATCCGTTTGGGAAACGAAAAAAGCCTGACGTTGTTCATATCCAACAAAAGCCTCTGACTGGATCTCTGAAATCCATTCGACCCTTAACGTTTTCACAGGTTCGTCGCACGCCTTCGGAAAAGCTTTTCAACAGCCTGATTCACCAATATCATTACCTGAACTATTGTCAGCCTGTGGGAGAACATTTAAAATACATTGTTTACGCTCAGGGCGACCCCATTGCTTGTATGGCGTGGTCGTCAGCGCCGCGACACATTAAAGCCCGGGATCAGTTTATCGGATGGATTCCGGATGTTCGAATGAAAAACCTGCCCCTCATCGCCTACAACACCCGCTTTCTCATATTGCCCTGGGTGCAGTTGAAAAATTTGGCATCTCACATATTGGGTCAAATGGCCCGGATTCTCCCCGGGGATTGGCAAAAACAATACAATCACCCCATTTATTATCTTGAGACATTTGTTGACAAAAGCCTGTTTTCCGGCACCTGTTACAGGGCCGCCAATTGGATTTATCTGGGCAATACCACTGGGCGCGGAAAAGACGACCAGACCCATAAGCCCAACCGAACAATCAAGGCGATTTGGGGGCTCCCACTGTCAAAGCATTTTCGGGAGCGGCTGTGCCATGCCCAATAAGCCCATCGAACTGACCCCTGAAGAGTTAAAAACCCTTCTCGAACGGGTGAAAGCTGCCGTATCAGAAGAAGACTATGAAATCATCAAGGACATGACCGAGATCATTCAAGCCATGAGCCAGGTTGTGGATCAAAAGGCGGCATCCGTCAAACGGTTGCTTAAACAGTTGTTTGGTCAGAAATCCGAGAAAAAAAAGGATGTGTTAAACGACCAGGATAATGAAGACAAGCCTGATGAGCCCGGGAAGAAACTGAAAGGGCATGGCCGCAACGGCGCATCTGCTTATCCCGGCGCGAAAAGGGTCCAAGTGAATCATGAAAACCTGAAACACGGCGAATCCTGTCCGCTGTGTCTGAAAGGCAAAGTTTACAGAAAATCACCCGGAATTGCGATTCGAATCATGGGGTCGCCCCCTTTGGGGGGAACTCTTTACGAAATGGAAAAGCTTCGATGTAATTTGTGTGGGGAAACCTTTACGGCAAAACCTCCCGAGGATATTGGAGAGCAAAAATATGACGAAACCGCCACCGCCATTATTGCCCTTCTGAAATACGGCAACGGGTTTCCATTTTACAGACTGGAACAACTCCAGAAGTGTCTGGGAGTCCCGGTTCCGGCGACAACCCAATGGGACCTGCTCGAAGGCTCTTCCTCATCAGCAAAACCCGCTTACTCGGAAATGCTGAAACAGGCGGCCCAAGGCGAGCTGTTTCACAGCGATGATACGACAGGAAAAGTCCTGAGCCTAATGAAAGAGGGGGAAACCGAAAATGGCAGAAAGGGAATATTTACAACCGGCATCTTGTCAAAAATGGAAGATCGGATGGCTGTCCTTTATTTTACCGGAAGAAATCATGCCGGTGAAAACATAGACAATTTATTCCAAAAAAGACTTCAGGGGCTCAGCCCACCTCAGTTAATGTGCGATGCTCTTTCTCGAAACATCCCGAAAGTGCTTGAAGTCATTCTCTCAAACTGTCTGACCCATGGCCGAAGAAACTTTGTCGACATCATCGAGGCATTCCCCGACGAATGCCGGCATGTGATCGAAGTTCTTGCGGACGTCTACCATAACGACGAGATGGCAAAGGATAAAAGCATGTCTCCTCAGGAACGTCTGGCATTCCATCAGGCTGAAAGTAAACCACTGATGGATGATCTTTATGCCTGGTTCAAGCAACAGCTTGACGAAAAAAAAGTGGAGCCCAACTCGGGTTTGGGCAAAGCCATTGCGTACATGATGAAACACTGGGCGCCCCTGACCCGGTTTCTGGAAATCCCGGGCGCCCCGCTCGACAACAATATCTGTGAACGTGCATTGAAAAAATCCATTATTCACAGGAAAAACTCCCTGTTTTATAAAACCCAGAACGGGGCGGATGTAGGTGACATGTTCATGAGCCTTATTCAAACCTGCAATATGGCCCACGAAAATCCTTTCCATTACCTGGTCGCCCTTCAGAAAAACGCATGTGAAGTCGCTGAAAATCCCGCAAAATGGTTGCCTTGGAATTTTAGGCAGTCCACGCCCACGCCAAATTAATGAGCCCTCTTGAAATGTAGATGCCGTGCTCACCGCGGCATGGCATCACCGCCCCCCCCAAAAATATCTTTTTTTCGTCTAGGCAGGCTTACCGAAAGGACACACTGGATGCAATAAATAGTCTGATCCCGCATTGTATCGGCTCCAATTTGTAGTTTTGTTCTTCAGTACTTGCTCGAAAAGAAACCGCTGAGGCCCCCTTTTCAAAAAAAAGTGTTTGGATCTGTCGTTAACAAGCGTGTTCGTCATTCAAAACTTGAAATCAGCTTATTAATAACGAAGTTCATCTTCATCATTTTCGAAACTCAACACGTCATATACGCCGGCATATTCAACCTCATCGTCGTCATAACTCGGGTCATCCAACGGTTCATAGCTTGTGACGAGAACCCGTTTGGTACCGTCTTTTTCCTCCGTGACTATGCCGGTGACTTCCACATGGGTGTCCCACAGATCAACCAACTCATCCCAGATGGCGTTTTTTTCCACATAATAGCTGTCGTCATCCGTCGAGATTTCAAAGTCCTCAATGTCATCGTCATCATTCCAGTCAGTGGCCATGACCAATCCTGAAATTGTTATTTCCGAGGCATCATCAAAATCCATAAGGTTTTCCTTTCATTTCATGGTTCTCAAATACTTCCTTTCGGATATCTTTTCCCAGACACCGGTCGCCAAACCACAATATCCAAGAAGCGGAAAGATCAAAGGCAGCTTGCCTGCAAAACTTAGAATGCATATCTACAAACTCCGAGGATTACAGCAAGAGTTATGCCAAAAAGAGAATGGCTTAGTAGGTTGGCGTTAAATTGGCATGATTAAAATAAATTTGGATAATTCTGGGAGGCATAAATGCCAATGTGTTCAGAGAAACCAGCGGTGAAATAGGCGGTAATGGGGTAAGCGAACATAACAATTTGATTATAAAAAGTATTCCAGAAAAGGAACTTTTTATTCCTTTTTTCCCCGAATTGGAACTGGAAGTTCTCAAATTCTTTCGTCCGCAAGATGTTTTTTACGATAAGGCCAGGATATTACGACAATGGCATATTTATTGCTGAGAAACGCCCTTGAGGATGACGAAAGTTCAGGATTTGATGGGATCTTCGAGGGATTGAACTTCGAGGACGAGGAGGATAGAGCCCTCTATTAAGAGTATTATTAAGGAGCAGGAACTTTCATGACAAAAACAGACTTTTCGTGGGAGAACGCCGACAAACAGATTTTATCCGGTTCTGGAACGGATCTCCGGGAGGTGTATGCATCCTCCGAGGATGAAAAGTACATGAATGAACAGCAGCTGATCTATTTTAAGGAAAAACTGCTTTGCTGGCGAGACCAGCTATTTAATGAATCGTGTTCCACCTTGAATCTGATGAAAGACGATCTGGGGAGAGAGATTGACGTCCTGGACCAAGGTGCGATGGAGACCCACATATCCCTCAGACTCAACACCTGCAGTCGATACTACAAACTCACCCAAAAAATCAATGAGGCCCTGGAGCGGATCAAAGTGGGGTCATACGGTTACTGCGAAGAGACAGGGGAACCCATTGGTTTAAAACGTCTTGAAGCTCGTCCCATTGCAGCCCTTTCCCTGGAAGCTCAGGAATGGCATGAACAAAAAGAGCGGCGCAGGAATATGAGGCGGTAACACTAATGAAGCCCATCAAAGGAATACTCCCCGGCCAGGCAGGATAACCCCGTCAGTCGGAGTGATTTCGGAACGGGTAGTTCTTATGGATGGGAAACAGGAAGAACTCACGATTCTTCTTTTAAATACTTATGGCATTCAATCACTGTGGATAGTTGGTCATTTGAATGTTTCTTTCCGGATGCCGTATTTGGTCATGAGCTTGTGTAATTGACGTGTTGTAATCCCGGCAACTTTTGCGGAGTCCTTTATTTTGCCTTTTTGTTGTGTCATTAGTTCTTGGAGGTAGTCTTTTTCTAAAGTTTCAACACTTTTGCGCCGGGCCTCTGCCAAAGGCGGGAAAGAATCCTCCGACAGGACTGCAGAAGAAGCAACTGATTCAACCAGTTCAACGGGAAAGTTCTCCGATGTCAATGCAGACGATGTCTCAAGAATGTAGGCCCGTTCAATCAGATTCTCCAGCTCCCGAATATTTCCAGGCCAGGTGTAACGCTTACATCCTTCCAGAACATCGGAATTAATATGGAAAATCTCCTTTGTGTTGAAGCTGTTCAGCTTTTTCAGAAACCCTTCAATTAGATGCGGAATATCTTCTAATCGCTCGCTCAGCGGCGGAATTTCAATGGGAAAAACATTCAATCGGTAATAGAGGTCTTTCCTGAATTGTCCGTCTTCGCACATTTTTTTAAGGTCTGCATTTGTGGCGGAAATGATTCTCACATCGGCCTCAAGGGTTGCTTCTCCTCCGACCCGTTGAAAAGTCCCATCCTGCAATATTTGTAGAAGTTTTATTTGAGCAGAGGGCGTGATAGTTCCTACCTCGTCCAAAAAAATGGTTCCCCCGCCGGCAATCTCAAATTTCCCAAGCTTTCGCTTTACAGCACCCGTAAAAGAACCTTTTTCATGTCCAAAAAGATCACTTTCCAGCAATGTGTCCGGGATTGCACCGCAATGTACGCTGATAAATTGTGCATCGCGACGGTTGCTGTGTTGATGAATGAGATTAGCGAGTACCCCCTTGCCTGTTCCCGTTTCGCCCATCAGCAGGACAGTGCTCCTGGTGGGTGCAACGGACCGTACCTTATCGTAGACTGCCTTCATCCGAAGACTTTTCGTCTTTATGATCTCCTGTGATTTGGTTTCCCAAAACTGATCTCGGAGATATTCAAGTTCGGACCGAACAATCATTGATGCGCGGGCCGTTTCAGTTACGAGTTTTATTTCCTCCGGAACGATGGGATATGTTAGATAGTTGCTGGCTCCAGCCTTTACAGCCATTACAGCTTCTCTGAGTATATCTTGATGAGACATCACTACGATTTCGATGGTTGGGTATAACTGCCGGAAAGGTTGAAAAGTAGCCTTGTATCCACCAGCTTGGTCAGGCCCCTTTAGTATTTCTATATCAATAAAGAGGAACGTGAACGGTTTTTTTTGGAGTCTCTTCAATGCTGCCTGCTTACTGCTTACATTTTCAATCCTGAATTTTGAACGAAGACCGGAATGTATTTGGCGGAAAGCTGTTTGATCTTTCGATACGAAAAGAATTGATTCCATCTTTGCCTCTGATTATGGAACTTTCTATGAAAATTTCATGGTAACAAAGAATTTCTGGTTCCAGCAACAAAAATATCGGAACTCATAATTCCCCTATGTAAATTCATTTCCTATTTCAATAAGTTGAAGGCAATTAAATATTCTTCCTCATAGTTTGGTTCAAACCAGTATAATTCAACGATTTAGTTCTCTGGCATGGGTATTGCTGGAGAGAAAATATTGTTAACGGCTTCAGTGAATCCACTTGAATGATACTATCTTGGAAAACGCAAGAACTGATTACCTGCCTCTGAAGATGCCTTTGGCCTTTTTAAAAGAAAAAAACATCAAAAGGAATCGAAGGGGTGGGACTTGGACTGTCGATAGTGAAAGAGATAGTAGAGCAACACGGAGGCAGGGCATGGTTGGATCCGGGTTTGGAAAAAGGAATCACTTTCCATGTAGCTATTGGGAAAATTCCGAAAGCTCTTCAAGAAAAAAATAAGGCTTTCAAGGACCCAACCAGTAAGATTTGAGACAAGGAACTTCAATCTTTCCTGAAATACAAGGAGTTACAACCATGACTAGGATACTGATTATGGACGATGACTGCGCCATAAAGCTGGAGCTTATGGAAATGCTTAGCGCCGTTTTTGCACGGATGGAAGACCCCAACACCTTTAGGTTGCATTGGGATTAGTTACGGCTATAATAATGATAATTGTTGTTGATTGTTTTTCTGTCTCAGAAAACCGGCTATTTCCAGGCCAGGGGGCCACACCATGCATTCCGTTCATCATCGCCGTCTTTTCGTCGCAGCAATATTTTTTATCATCTTCTTTTCAGGTGCTTTTTCGG
>Ga0222678_1000297_pt1 | contig 24302 bp, 24 predicted proteins | sample AntAcemetagen937_FD_179801 | JGI IMG/M metagenome (GOLD analysis project Ga0222678, IMG submission 179801) | Saline water microbial communities from Ace Lake, Antarctica - #937 | ecosystem: Environmental > Aquatic > Non-marine Saline and Alkaline > Saline | place: Antarctica: Ace Lake... | reverse complement strand
TTACTCAACCATCACCGCTTTCCAGCAGCATGGCCTTGGCAGATCTTCCGGCCTGGTCATAGATCTTGAGACCTTGATCAAGGAAGTCGTCTGACATATCCTTATTCAATTCGACGAATATTGCCTTCAGGATGTTCAAACGCTGATCCAAGGCCATTACCTGCCCTTTTTCTGAATGATCCTCATCACCCGGAACCGGAGGGACTCCTGCAAGAAGATACCAGACCATATTATCAAGGTCGGGCAAGAATCCGCCCTTTGTAAAATCAACTGATTCCTTGAAATCGTGGTAGGCCTGCAGATAGTCTTTTTGCTGTTTCACGATGCCTCTAATGTATGTTGACGAAATTGGATTCCATAGTTGCTGTTACCTGCCATGGAATATTCACATGATATCAGGATTTGGGACTGATATTCAACAGATAATTCCAACTCAAACAGAAAGATCTTATCGTTTTTCTCCTTGACAAGCAACTCTCCACCCTCTTATATTGATTATCACCTCAAATATGAATACCGCTTAAGAATCTTTTACAATTTGCAAAGCCCCGGCCTTCGAGAGCGAACACGCTGTTTCGCAAAACGCTCGCAAATTCAACCGGGCCACAAGCCACAAATGGTGTAAGATTGAGCAGTGAGAAAATCATAGAGATTGAGGACCTCTCTCTGGCCTTTGGGGGGATACAGGCTCTGAATGGGGTTAGCACCGGGCTGATGAAGGGTGATCTTTCCGCTATCATCGGCCCCAACGGCGCCGGCAAGACCTGCCTCTTAAACTGCATCAGCCGATTTTACACCCCTCAAAAGGGACGCGTCATCTATAAAGGTGACGACATCACCCATCTTCCTACACATGCCATTGCAAAACGGGGTATTGCCCGCACCTTTCAAAATATTGAGCTTTTCAAGGGGATGACGGTCTTAGATAACATAAAGTTAGGGCGTCATACTTTTCTTAAATCGGGGATCTTTTCAGACATTATCTATTATGGCCGAACTATTCGTGAGGAATTGAAGCTCAGGAAAGAGATCGAGGAAAAGATCATTGATCTGTTAGAGATCGAGGCCATCAGGAAACAGGTAGTGGGGACCCTCCCATACGGACTTCAGAAGCGAGTTGAACTTGCAAGGGCCTTGGCCATGCGTCCGGAGGTCCTTCTTTTGGATGAGCCCATGGCCGGGATGAACCTTGAAGAGACTGAAGATATGGCAAGGTTTATACTCAATGTCAACAGCATGTGGGGAGTGAGCATTATCCTTGTGGAACATGATATGGGAGTTGTCATGGATATCTCGGATTATGTCTGCGTACTGGAGTTTGGCAGAAAGATTGCCGAAGGCCCTCCCGAGGATATTCAGAAACACCCCCAGGTTATAAGGGCCTATTTAGGAGAAGACCAGAAAACCTACTCAAGGCTTTAACAAGGAGATCGGCGTATAGTTGAGTTGAAAAACAGTCCCACTTAACCACACAACTACTCAACCACTCAACTGAAGTAATCATAATGAACTCAGCCAAACCATATTCCCAAGAATCGCCTCTAACTCTTCCATCGCTCCTGCTCAGGAATGCGAAGCGTTTTGGTGACTCCCGCGTGGCGTTGCGTGAAAAAGAATATGGCATTTGGCAGTCAGTGACATGGAAGGGGTATCTGGAGCATGTGCGCGATTTCTCCTTAGGGCTGATTTCACTGGGGTTCAGCCCTGGAGACACCTTGGGCATTATAGGTAATAACCGTCCTGAATGGGTCTATGCGGAGTTAGCGGCACAGTCAGCCGGGGGCGTCCCTTTTGGGATATTTCAGGATTCCATCCTGAGCGAAGTGGCGTATATTATAGATCATTCTGAGGCATCAATGATTGTTGCCGAAGATCAGGAACAGGTGGATAAGATCTTAGACCTGAAAGAAAAACTGCCCCGGATAAAAAAAATTATCTATGCCGATCCCAAGGGACTGTGGGAGTATGAAGATGAAATCTTAGTGGATTACTACGAGCTTGAGCAAATAGGCCGGGAAATGCATGAAAAAGACCCGGATCTTTTCTTTAAGAATGTCAATGCCATTAGAGAGGGTGACTTAGCCACAATATGTTATACATCAGGTACCACCGGAGACCCCAAGGGAACTCTGCTCACACACTCGAATATCGTGAGTATGGTAGCATCTTTAAATGAGGTGGACCCCAAGTCTCCTGATGACCAGTTTCTCTCTTTTATTCCTCTGCCATGGATAGTGGAACAGACCATAAGCGTCTTTTCCGCCCTTTACTCGGGTTTTACCGTAAATTTCCCTGAGGAGCCGGAAACATCTACCGCCGATCTTTACGAGATAGCGCCAAGCTTAGTGGTGGCTTCACCGAGGATGTGGGAGGGGATATCACGTGAGGTGATGGTAAAGCATCTGGACGCGTCTTTTCTTAAGGGCCTCATCTATGACCTGTGCCTTCCCATCGGGTATCGCTGGGCAGACTTCAAATTCGAGAAGAAGAAGCCTCCCTTAGGCTGGAAAATTCTCTACTGGGTCGCGTACTTCGCCATGTTCAGGGCATTACGAGATCGAATAGGTTTCTCCAAGGTACGTTCGGCCATGACCGGAGGCGCGGCATTGGGGCCAGATGTTTTCCGATTCTTTCACGCCCTTGGCATCAATCTGAAACAGATCTACGGACAAACAGAGGTCGCAGGCTATTCTACCATACACCGTGACGGGGACATCAACTTCGACTCTGTGGGCATTCCTGTTTCTGCTGCTGAGATCTCAATCTTTGAGCCTGATAAAGAGGGTGTGGGGGAGATTATATCACGGGGGTCCGGACTGTTTCAGGGGTATCTCAAAAACGAGGAAGCTTCGCAAAACACCATTGTAGATGGATGGCTTCATTCCGGTGATGCGGGCTATTTCACCCCTGATGGACATTTGGTTATTATCGATCGGGTAAAAGATCTTATGCACCTCAAGGGCGGGGCCAGGTTTTCACCCATGTTCATTGAAAACAAGCTCAAGTTCTGTCCATATATCGTTGAAACCGTGGTCTTAGGACACGATCACGATTATGTAACCACCATGGTCTGCATTGATTATAAACATGTGGGTAAATGGGCGGAAGATCATCGCATCAGTTACACTACCTATTCGGATCTTGCTGCCAAACCCGAGGTCTATGAGCTGATCGAACATGAGGTGGTGCGTGTTAACACGACCCTGCCTGAAAAGGCCAGAATCGAGAAGTTCCTTCTCCTTTATAAGGAACTGGACCCGGACGATGAGGAATTGACGCGCACCAAAAAGATCCGGCGCGCTTTTATTAACGAAAAATACGTAAAGGAGATCGCGGCCCTTTACAGCGATGTGGGAGAAATTCCCATTGAGGCAGTAATTCGTTATCAGGACGGCAAGACAGCCACGCTTCGTACTAATCTGATTATTCGCACCATGAAACCCGAGAGCGCATATTCAGACGCTCTCAAGCAGAAAGGTTTCTGGAAGCGGCTCAGGGGGAGGGCCTAATGGAGAGCGAATTTCTTTTTTTTATGCAAATGCTGTTATCAGGCCTTTCCATGGGGTCTATTTACGCACTTGTAGCCCTCGGTTTTGTCCTCATTTACAAGGCCACGTCCATTCTAAATCTGGCCCAGGGAGAGTTCCTCATGGTTGGGGCCTATGTCTGCCTCTCTATCACCCTCGATTTTGGCCTCAATTTTGTTGCCTCATTTATGCTTACAATGGTTTTTTCAGTGATCTTAGGGCTGGCTGTGGAACGCTTTGTGCTCAGGCCCCTCATCGGAGAACCGATCATTTCTGTAATTATGGTAACATTAGGGCTCACGTACATATTGAGGGGCCTTGTCATTATGATATGGGGCAATGATATTCGTCAGTTCAACATATTCCCGCAACAACCCGTGGATTTCTGGGGTGTCAAACTCACTTATCTATATCTTTATAGCTTAGGGATTTCGCTAATTTTACTGACTATTTTTGCAATATTCTTCAAGTACGCCCGCACCGGTATCTTTATGAGGGCAGTGGCGGATCATCAAACCGCGGCCCAGAGTATGGGTATTTCAGTTAGAGGGGTCTTTGCGATGAGCTGGTGCATTTCTGCGGTGGTCTCATCTATCGGTGGCATTCTCGTGGGCAATATTGCCGGAGTTGGTGTGGATCTCAGCTACATAGGGCTTAAGGTATTGCCTGCTGTGATCTTGGGCGGCCTGGATAGTATCTTGGGGGCCATTATCGGCGGCCTGATAGTGGGAGTCCTGGAATTCCTTTCAGCCGGCTATCTCGACCCTTATATCCCGGCTATTAATGAGGTTTTTCCTTTTATTGTCCTGGTTTTAGTATTAATGATCAAGCCTTACGGCCTGTTCGGAATTGAGGAAATCGAAAGGGTTTAAAACAAGTGAGCTAAAGTGACTAAAGTGAACTAAAGTGACTAAAGTTAAAGGCAATATTTAACATTTTCAAATTGTCTGGAGTTCTGAATCAAGGTCTTGGCTGAGCGAACTGTTATCCGGGCCTATCGGCAGGCAGAACGGTCGAAATCCTTGACTACCTATTGTCCGAGCCCCTTGGTCCGATTTGTTGCGGAGGCCTTGATGAAGCCAGTTTTTAAGAATGACACGAAGTTCCTTAACTTTAGGCACTTCAAACTTTAGGCACTTTAGGCACTCAGAAAAGAGATAACAACTATGCCGGCCGGAATATTTCATGAGAGTTATCGTTATGATGAGCGTATCTTCCAGACCTGGTTTGTCAAGGCCTGGCTGATCGTTTTCTTGATTGCCTGTGCTCTTTTTCCGCTCGTTGGCTCTAAATACATGATATCGATCATGACAGAGGTCGGTATTGCGATCATTGCCTGTCACGGCCTGAATATTCTCACCGGCTTCACCGGACAGATCTCATTAGGTCATGCCGCCTTTGTGGGCGTAGGCGCTTATACCTGCTCCATACTGATCCAGCATGGTGTGCCCTTTATAATCGCCCTTCCAATGGCCGGCGTCATGGCAGCCCTGGTAGGTATGATATTCGGCATTCCTTCCCTGAGGCTGAGAGGGCTCTACTTGGCTATTGCAACCATTGCGGCTCAGTTCATTATTGAATTTACTATCCGGCGATGGGACAGTCTGACCGGCGGTGTAGAGGGCATGTTTGTTGAACCGGGTACTCTCGGACCTTTTCATTTCGACAATCGTTTACAGCTTTACTATTTGACCTTTGTCCTTGCGGTGGTTGCTACTATCATTATCAAGAACATAGTCCGGGCCAGGTCGGGTCGGGCATTCGTGGCCATTCGTGACCGATACTTAGCCGCTGAAGTGATTGGGGTGCACGTATTCAAGTACCGGCTCATGTCCTTTGCCGTCTCATCGTTTTTTGCGGGCATTGCGGGCGCATTGCTTGCCCAGTACCTCGAAGTAATCACCCACGAATCTTTTACTATCCATCAATCCATCGACTACCTCGCAATGTGTATTATAGGGGGATTAGGTCATGTGCTCGGTGGTATTTACGGCGTCGGGTTCTGGTTTATTTTGGAGAGGATACTTGAGGTGGTTACAACCAACCTGAATACGGCATTCCCAGATCATATCACCTGGTTTGTCTCTATCAAGGAGATTGTCTTTGGCTGTGTAATTGTGCTTTTTCTCATCTTTGAACCGGACGGCTTGGCCGCGCGATGGCGCACCATTCGGGCATACTGGAAGCTGTGGCCTTTTTCTTATTAGCAGGATGCATCGTGCATCATGAATCGTTTTTTAGGGAGTAATCTCAAAATATTTAACCAGTAAAGGAGGAAAATCATGAAGAAATGGACAGTTGGATTTGCAGTGTTGGCTATGGTTTTGGGTTTGAGCCTGGGGTTCTCAGCAAATAATGCCGTTGCCGCTGATGTGATCAAGTGGGGGGTACTAATAGACCTTTCCGGACCCACATCGGACTGGGGAAAGAACCAGGCAAAAGGACAGTTAGATGCGGCTCGCTGGGTCAATGAGCACGGTGGAATTAATGGCAAGAAATTGGAGCTTATTGTTATTGACGACGGTTATAAGGTCCCGAGAGGGGTGGCCGGTTATAATCGCCTGGTCGATTCTGAACACGTGCTTGGTCTCTATCTTCAATCCACAGGCACAACAATGACGCTGATAAAGAAGATTGTAAGGGACGGGGTAGTCACTATCGCGGCGTCATTTACTTCCAAGTTTCAGAACCCTGCCAAGACACCTTTCAGCTTTTTTGTGTCTCCTTCTTACGGGACTATGGGACGTATCGCCCTCAAGTGGATCTCGGATAGCTGGAACGATCCTAATCGCAAACCCAAGATATGTTATCTCTATCCTGACAATAAATATGGCAGGGATATCTTGGCTGTGTGTAAAGCCTATGCCAAGAAGGTCGGGGTGGAAGTGGGTCCTGACCAGGTTATCAACTGGCCCACCAAAGATGCCACAGCCCAGTTGATGAACATGAAGCGGTACAATCCTGACTATGCTTACATCACATCCACTGCCATGAACGGTGCAGTGATCCTAAAGAATGCAAAGGCACTCGGAATCAAGACCAAATTTATCTCCAACATCCGGAACTTTGAGGAAACCCTGATCAAATTGAGTGGAGGGGCCGCCAATGGGTCTTACGGTGTACACCCCATAGCACCCTATGGGGCGAAGGTTCCAGGTATGAAAAAGGTTGTGGAGTCCCATGAGAAGTGGCATCCCAAACAAATGGGGACCAATGTATATGTGGAAGGCTGGGTGAATATCCTTGCTGTGAGCCAGGCGTTGCGTATGGCCGACAAGGCCGGCAAACTGAATCCGGTGGGAATACGCGAGGCATTTGAGCAGTTCAAGGATTTCAAGACAGGGGGTCTGGCTCCTCCCCTCACCTTTACCAAGACAGATCACAGGGCAAGTATGGCTGCCAAGATCTATGAGATCAAGAATGATAAGATCGTACCTATCACCAACTGGGTAGAGTTGCCAAGGGATATGGAGTATTTCGGCAAGTAATATAATTGAAGGTTGTGTGAGTGTTCACAGGTTTTGGGTTCATTGTTCTTCGAACCCTGAACCTCTGAACCCGTGAACGGTTGAAAGATTGTTTCAATCAACAATCGTCAATCCGAAAGGTAAAATATGCTCGAATTGAATCTGCCTAAGCGCTTCAATGCGGCCCAATACCTTGTTGACCGCAATGTGGAAGAGGGGCGCGGGGAAAGACCTGCCATATTTTTTGAGGATCAGACCTATAACTATCACCAGGTCCTTGAGAAGGTGAACAGGTCTGCCAATATGCTGGAAGGTCTGGGCGTTGAAATGGAAAACAGGGTCATGCTCCTGGTCCCAGATTCCCCTGAAATGATCTTCTCTTTTTTCGGGGCCATCAAGTTAGGGGCAGTGCCCATACCGACGAATATCCTGATGAAGTCGCAGGATTTCCTTTATGTGCTAAATGACAGTCGCGCCAAGGTGTTGATAGTGGATTCGGTCTTTCTGCCGGAGATTGAAAAGATCCTTGACCAGGCAGCCTTCTGCAAAAATATCGTGGTGGTTGGAGGAGAGGAGCATAGGCATCTACGCTTTGACCGGCTCATGGATCAGTCATCAGCCGAGTTTAAGACAGCCGACACCACGCGCGATGACGCGGCTTTTTGGCTCTACAGCGGCAGAAATCCGGAAGCTCTTATGGGGGCCGTTCATCAGCACAGCCATATGGTCTACTGTACTGAAGCTTATGCCAAGGGCATACTGAACATGACCGAAGAGGACCGGGTGTTAGGGTCATTTCTTTTCTTTGCCTATGGTCTTGGAAACAGCGTATACTTCCCCTTTGCAGTCGGGGGCTCTACCGTCCTTATTAATCACCGGCCCACACCGGACCTTATGTATGAAGATCTAATCAGGTATCGACCCACCCTGTTCTTTACCGTGCCGACCCTTTTGAACGCACTTGCTGACTATAAGAAAACCTGCCGGGAAGAGGGGAAGGATTTGCCGCCCGTTGATAGTCTCAGGGCATGCATATCATCGGCTGAGATCCTGTCTATGGAGGTTTATCACCGCTTCAAGGAAGAATTTGGAGTGGAGGTCCTGGATGGCACCGGTTCCACAGAGATCTGTCATATCTTTCTTTCCAATCGTTTTGGTCAGGTCAAACCTGGCAGTACCGGAAAGGCGGTACCGGGTTATGCTGTCCGGTTGCTGGACGAGGATGGACAACCTGTCTCTAAAGGGCAGATAGGTCATCTCTTGGTAAGCGGAGGTTCCATAGCCTCTGCCTACTGGAACATGCGGGAAGAGACAAGGGACAATATGTTAGGGGAATGGTTTGTCACAGGGGATCGGTACCTCGAGGATAAGGAGGGCTTTTATTATTTCCGTGGTAGAAGCGATGATATGCTGCGCGTAGGGGGGAAATGGTTAGGCCCTCAGGAGGTTGAAAATACCCTTAACCAGCACCCTGCAGTGGCGGAGAGCGCTGTTGTCGGTCGCCAGGACAAGGACGATCTTGTTAAACCCTATGCCTTTGTAGTATTAAGACCTGGTCATTCCCCTTCTGATCAATTAGAAAACGAGATCAAGGAATTCGTTAAGGAAAAAATTGCCCTGTACAAATACCCCCGCTGGATTGATTTTATCGAGGCTCTGCCCAAGACTTCAGGGGGAAAGGTGCAGCGGTTCGTCCTGCAGGAGAGGGTGAATTGATTGAATATTGAAAATTGAGCTCAGCTTCAGGTCATCTTCGATTGCCACTCAGTCGCGAAGTCCTCGGAATAGTAAACTATTCCTGTGGTTTCACTCAATCGCGTCAACCAAATCTGACCCAAATCTGAGCTCAATTCTGCGAAGTTATTTTTGCGCGAACCCGTAGCCAAAAACCTTCGCGTCTTTGCGTGAGACCCAAATAGAGATATACCATGCTCAATGTCAACAACATCGAAGTCATATATGATGACGTCATTCTGGTTCTAAAAGGGATGTCCCTTGAGGTGAAAGAGGGACAGATTGTCGCTGTCTTAGGGGCGAATGGGGCAGGCAAGACCACCACCCTGAAGGCAATCTCCGGACTGCTCAAGGTAGAGGAAGGGGAGGTTACCGATGGTACCATAGAATTTATGGGCCAGCGCATAAACGACAAAGAACCAGAGGAGATTGTTCGTCTCGGTATCTTCCAGGTCATGGAGGGGCGGTGTGTGTTCGAAAACCTGACGGCTTATGAGAATCTCATGGCCGCGACCCGAACCCGTCGTAGCCGTAAGGAAATCCGCGAACGTTTTGATATGGTGCTCCATTATTTCCCCATTCTCAAGACACGCCGAAATACCTTGGCCGGATATCTTTCGGGCGGGGAGCAGCAGATGTTAGTTATCGGCAGGGCCCTCATGGCCCGTACCCGTCTGATGATGCTTGATGAGCCATCATTAGGGCTGAGCCCCATCTTAGTGGCCGAGATCTTTAAGATAATTAAGCAGCTTAATGAAGAACAGAAAATTACGATTCTGTTGGTGGAACAAAACGCCCATTTAGCCCTTTCCATTGCTGAACACGGCTATGTTATGGAAAACGGCAAGATCGTTTTAGACGACTCAGTGGACAAGCTTAAGGAAAACGAGGACGTAAAGATGTTTTACCTTGGATTGACTGAGATGGGCACTAAAAGAAGTTATCGGGACGCAAAGTTTTATAAGCGAAGGAAACGCTGGTTGACCTGAGGGTTTGCGCGAGCCCCATGGAGGAAAAATATGGCAAAGGTAGGAATATTGGGATGTGACATCACGACAAAAGAGCTGAACTGTGTCATGGTGGGTTGTTTCGGAAATCTGCGCGGCAGAGAGGGGTCGTTCAAGGATTATCCTGCGGATGAACCTTTAGACCTGGTGGGTGTCATTCATTGTGGCGGCTGCCCAACCGCCGTCGGGTCAGACCGCATCTGGCAAAAAGTCCAGGCTCTGGTTGATTATGGTATTGATTCACTCCACCTGAGTTCCTGTCTCATACAGTTGTGTCCCTTCAAGGACGCCTTTTTGGAGACCATAAAGAGGGATTACCCGGACCTCAAGGTTGTGGAAGGCACTCACCCGTTTCATGACCCGGATGCATTCAAGACAGGTATCAAGGAATTAATCTCCCAGAGGGCCGTCACACCACAGACCATGAATGACCTGGTCTTCAAGAGGATAAAACTCCCCCCTGAAAAAGAGGATTAAAATCCCTAAATTCATGTAAAAAGGACTTTTTACATGGGTGTCAATCTTGATGGTCTCGTAAAAAGTCTCCATGGCCGTCACTCCCGCGAACGCGGGAGTCCAGAAGTGGTTGATTTCCCTGGATTCCCGCGTTCGCGGGAATGACGAAAACGGGTCATTTCTGACTTTTTACGAGTTTGTCAATCTTCATTCTCGAAAAGCTCAGATAGACGATCCACAAAGCTTTCATTTGATTTTTTATGTGGCTGCATCGGTTCCTTTTCCTTAGAATCAGAGGTGCCAATTATTTTACTGTTTCCTAACTCAACATACGGGTCAAATATCATATCCGGATACTTCTTAGCCATAAGCTTTGCAATTTTCTGCGCTTCTTCAATACTTGAGAACTCTCTTTTTAGTGTACCATTATATTTGTAGACCTTCAGTTTCACCTTCACTGTCCCCACATCCTTTGACTTCAAAAAGGTCTTTTTCCCTTCCATGCTACCAATCTTCCTTTGGTTATTGCTGGTCTTTGCCAAGCCAAAACAAACTCCATAAAGAAGTCGTGAAGTGTTTAGAAATGTCGATTTTAGTTCAGGCACTACTAACCTGTTTCCGTCCAAGGACATCAGCTATTCTCTGCTTCAGTTCATCAAAATGAACAAAGCTTTTCACCACGTATCCGGCGGCTTGAGACACGCGTGGATCATCTACATAGGTGTCATAAGCTGTTACAATGATAACCGGAAGATGAGGATACTTGCTCTTGATGTCGTGCAGTAGGTCCCATCCCTCGAACCCATTAAGATACAAATCTAAAAGCACCAGATCCGGTTTCGAGTTTTCAACGTATACCTTCGCCGATTTAGCATCCCCTGTGCTTAAAACCTTGTAACCCTCGTCCATCAGTTCCTGCGAAAAGAGCTCTTGTATATAGGACTGGTCATCTACGATCAAAATACTTGCTATGGCTGCCTCCTTTTTCATCATTCTTGTTGGACCTTGATAAGGAACTCTTTACTCAAACCTTTATAAAAGGAGAAGAATGTGGAAGAGCGGGGATCTAAACCCGATGTTCACGCTTCGATCTGAGCAGGGATGGTGGTAACGGGCAGGGTGACCGTGAAAGTGGCGCCTTTTCCCTCCTGGCTGGAGACGCGGATTCGCCCCCCGTGCTTTGCCACGATCCCCTGTGATACGCTGAGCCCCAGACCGGTGCCGCGTCCCTTCGGTTTCGTGGTAAAAAAAGGATCGAAGATGGAATGAAGAATGTGCTCGGGAACGCCGCTTCCGGAATCAATGACTTTCACCGCTACATACGTGGGGTCGTCCGCGGGAAGTACCAGAACTTCGATATTGCTTCCCTTGGGAGAAGCGTCGATGGCGTTGAGGATGAGATTTAGAAAGACCTGCTGCAGCTGCTGGCCGTCGCCGTGTACCCGGGGCAGGTTCCCGGCAGATTGAAACGAAATTCTAATTCCGGAAAGCTTGATCTGATTGGAGGCCAGGGCAATGGTGCCCTCGAGGAGTTCGTCCAACGCGAGCGGCTCCAGTTCCGAACTGCTCTCTCTGGCAAAATCCAGAAGGTTGCTGATAATTTTCTTGGATCGGCCGGCCTCTTGAACCACATCTTTGATCATATCCTTTTTTTCGTCTTCGTCCAGTTCTTTATAATCCTCCAGAAGCATGTGGGCGGTGAGGGTGATGTTATTCAAGGGGTTGTTGAGCTCGTGGGCTATTCCCGCGGTCAGGGTCCCCACCGCTCTCATTTTGTGGGACTGAACCAGGACCGCTTCTCGGTTTTCCAGTTCCTGAATCATCTGATTGATGGCCAGGGCAAGTTCCGTAAACTCGTCCCGGTAACGCCTGTCCGGGGTGACGGGGGTGAAGTCGCCCAAGGCAATGCGCCTGGCATAGTCGGCAAAGCGCTTGACGTTGTTCAGAATGCGGCTCCCCAGGAAGAAGGCATTGGCAGCCAGAAACACCAGGAGAAAAATGAGGGAGTAAAAATGGAGTTGTCTGGATCGGGAGAGCATCTTGCTCAGGCTGTTCCTTTCCCGCTTCATGAGATCCTGGGCCAGGGAAACCAGCTCGCGCCCGGTTTTCCTGACCTCGATTTCCATTCGTTCTTTACCGGCTTTTTGCTTATTGATGGAGGGTTGATTCGAATCGGCCGCCAAAAGATGCTCCAGGATTTCCCCGTAGTGATTGAGGCTGGATATCATTTTTTTATAATTGTCCCGACCAAGGACCTGCTCCAGTTCCCCGATATTTCGATCAAAGATGGCCTTGGCCTGATAGATGTTTTCGAGGGCGTCATCCAGATTGGTATTGTAAAGAAAGAAGTTTTTCTCAAACCGCCTTGCCTGAATGATTTCCACTGTGAAATCATTGGCAATTTCCAGAAAACGGAGTTTCTTTTCCACTTTGGCGTTGGCTTCGCTGACGACGTAGGCGGCCACGGCCGCAACAAGAAAAACAATGAAAAAGCTGAGGCAGATCTGTAAGCGAAGGCTGAGGCGTTTTCTGGAGAGGAGGGCCTTTCTGGCGACATCGACTGCCTTGATCCGTTCATATCGGCCGTTGAGGCTTTCCCTTTTTTCCGTCCCCTCCAAATGGCCCCGGGCGGCTTCATTTTCGTTGGAATGCATGCGACTCTCCGTAATGTACGGCTCCCGCTCCCCTGCCTCAGGATCCGTCGGTTTCCGAAATTTCGAATTGAATATTTGAACCGAGCTCTTTGGCGGCCTTTGCGATGACTTTCCGCAAATCGTCCGGTTTAAAAGGCTTGGCGATGAAATCAAATGCCCCCTTTTCCATGGCTTCTCTGGCCACCGCCATCATCGCATAGCCGGTGATCATGATCACTTTGGTCCGTTCTGACGATTGACGCACGTGTTCCAACACTTGCAAGCCATCAACCTCGTCCATTCGAATGTCCGTCACCACAATGTCGAATTCTTTTTGATCGATTCGTTCCAGGGCCTTTTTCGGGTCTTCAAAAACCTCCACGTTACACCCGATCTTTGCTAAAGCCGGTTTCAGCCGCTTCCCCACAATAGGTTCATCATCCAGCAGCAGCACTTCCAATCCCTCTGCCATTTTTTTCCTCCTTGTATGATAAGTTCTAAAGGCCTGCGAAAGATGTACAAAACGGAACAGCCGTTTCTCTCGGGATTGCCCTTACCGGCATCAGGCGCTTTCAGCCGCCTCCCGAAAGATATCTCTGACCGCATGGACTTCCACATAAGACACTCCCGGGATTTGGCTTGCCAAGGTCCGAATGCTTTCAGCCTTTTTTCGCTTTTCCCTTCTGAGCGCTTTGGTGCGCACCACCACCGTTGCACCGTCAGCTGTTACATCCACATCATTATATTTTTCCATCAGCGCCAACCTCACGCGAATGGAAAGTTCTTTGTCCCTCAGACATTTTATGGAATAGGTCATCGACTGGAATTTTCGATACGAAACCGTCTCCACAATGGCATTCGCCGCTTCATCGGGATCGATCTGGCTCAGGCTGATGACAATGTCGTACTGGGAAGGATTTGTTTCGTCCTGCCCGAAAACATCAAGAGACCAGCGCTTACCGGCAGCTTCCTGTTTTTTAAGAATTTTTCTGGCCTTCTCGATTCCCACTCTTCTTTCAGAGGCGATCCGGGAAGCCCGTTCGTCAACATTGGTGAGAATCCGGATCTTGAGTACATGGGAAACGCCCAGGACATAGAGATGGGCTGCCAGACCATGACAGACCACCTTGTCGTCCAAAAGACGCGCCATTACAGCCGCCTGGATGGAGGCCAAAGCACGGTTTCTCACCTTGGAAGAAAAACCCACCGTGGAGGAGGACGGTTCCAGAGATTTACGGATTTTGGGCTCCGGGATCTGGGATGCTGAAGCCACCTCACCTAATATTTCACGGTCCAGGAGAGCATAATCCGTGGCCTCTGCCACCTGTTGTGCGACAGCCCGGCCGGTCTCATAATGATCTGAAGAAATCAGGATAATGGACATGATTGAATCCTCATGGTGAAAAGATGTTATTCCGGTTTCATGAAAACTGGATAATCACACGAAGTTCGGGGGCAGTTTATGGGCGGCGTGAACCTCCAGTTCGTTGATCCCCTCCATCTTCCCTGCGATTTCCTTAGCCTTTTTTCTGACTCTTTGAACATGATGCTCGTTTCCCTTGGCATACACCAGGATATTGCCATATTCGCTTTTAACGCCGACATTGTCAAAGGAATGCGCCAGGCCGGCTTTCAACTGGCAGGCCATCCCGTAATCGTCCATCTTTTGTTGGACCTGTTTGGCGGTCTTGAAAGGGGCCCTGACGGCGGCATCAGAGATGATTTCCACAGCGTCTTCTATGGTCAGCTTGTGAACATGAACCACCAGGTCGTACAGCGAACTATCCCACGGATCCGCCCCGTAGAGAGCGTACGTCCATTTGCGGCGTTCCTCATCGTCCTTCAGCAAAAGGGATCGCGCCTCTTCTTCGGAGATCATCTCCCGTTTCATCTCAGCCCGTACGCGGTCGGCCAGATCGGCAATCACCCGCACTTTCAATACGTGCGGAATACCTTTGAGAAGAAGGTGTCCGGCCAAACCGTGGTAAACCACGTTGTCCTCTTTCACATACTGGACCAGTGCGCACCTAATATAGGCGATAAACGCCTGTTGGCTGTGGGAAAACCGGTCCAGAATGGATGGCGCATCATGGACGGCGCGCACCAACTTTATCTCAGGGATGTGAAAGTGTTCGCTGGCATCGAGGAGGACCTCCCGGCTGATGCACCTGTACCCCAGGCGGGACGCGATTTTTTCGGCTACCTCCTTTCCCTTGCTGTAAGACCCGCGAGAAATGGTGATAATGGCCATGGATTTATTCTTTCCTCCCTGTTTCAAACACCGTAAATGAGTTTGATCATACCGATCATGACCACGATAAAGACAATACTGATGACCAGGCCCGCCTTCATGAAATCAACACTGCGATACCGTCCGGGGCCCATGTAGAGGGCGTTGACCTGGTGAGTGGGCAGCATAAACGAGTTGCTGGTGGCGAGCCCCACGACGAGAGCGGCCATTCTGGGATCCACGTGGGCCGCAATGGCCATATTGACCACCAGGGGGACCAGCAGAACCGTGGCGCCCACATTGGAGATGACCAGGGTAAAAATTGTGGAAAGCACCCCGATAACCGTTAAAAGGACAATGGGCTGGACGTCCCCGATAGCACACAGTATGGCATGGGCGATCCATGCCGCGGTGCCGGTTTTTTCCGTGGCAATGCCCAGGGGAATCAACCCGGCCAGGAGAAAAATGGTTCGCCAATCCACAGATTGGTAGGCCTCGTCAATGCTCAGGACGCGGGTGACTACCATACCCAAAGCGCCCGTCATGAGGCTGACAGAGAGCTGGATATTGAAGATGAGCACCATACTCAGGGCAACTGCTAACCAGAAGCCGGCGAAAATGGCCTTTTCGGGGCGTAACAACTCCACATCAATGGGGGTGGTAAACAGGAGGCTCCTTTCATGCTGCAACACCTGGAGCCGTTTCCATTCGCCGTGAATCAGGATGGCATCCCCGACGGAAAGGGGAACGTCTCCGATTTCCGCCCGGTAAGCTTCCTCGCCCCGATATATGGCCAGTGGGGTAACACGGAATCGATCCTGCAAATTGATTTCGCGAAGGGTTTTTCCGATCAAGGAAGAGCGGGGCGCCACCACCGCTTCGACAGTGCCCGAGGCACCCTCTTCCGTTTCCCCTTTGAAAATGTCCGGCGCCTCTTTAAGCCGCATTTCCTCTACTTCCACCATGCGCTGGATGTCCTTCTTGCGGCCATACACCAGCAAATGCACGTCTGACCGCACTTCCTGATCTCCCGTGGGCGAGAGGACCTTGAAATCGGGCGGTTCGGTCATGGCCAGAACATTGACAAGATAGCGCCTTTTCAGGTCGTCCACTAACACCGGTTCCCGGTAATCTGTATAATTAACCGGGGTCTGGATTTCGTAGCTCTCCCCCATTTCTATCAGGGTGTTTTTAAGGAAATCTTGGGACTCTTCTTCATCAGATTCCGCGCTTCCTTGGGGAAGAATAAACCGACCCAGGAGAATGAAACAGGCAAGACCGCTGGCCACCAGCGCCAGACCGATAGGTGTCACATCAAAGAGATGAAAGGGTTTCAATCCGAAGGGCTCCAGGAGATCATTCAACAGGATCAGGGGACTGCAACCCACCAGGGTGATGGTACCGCCCAGGATGGCCGAAAACCCGATTGGCATGAGGAGTTGGCTTAAAGGGATTTTCGTGGTCTTGCTGATGCGTTGGATGGCCGGTAGAAAAAGAGCGGCGGCGCCGATGTTCTGCATGAAGCTTGAAATGCCGGCCACGGTCACGGAGATGGCGATGACAACGCGGGATTTGCTTGTTCCGGCGATACGCAGAATGGGGCCTACCAACCGATTGATCAGGCCTGTTTTGTCCAATCCGGCCCCAATAATGATAACCGCAATGATGGAGATCACCGCGTTGCTGCTCATACCGCTAAAGGCCTCTTTGGGTGTAACCAGGTGGAGAAGGGGCAAAGCAACCATCATGAGAATCGCCACCACATCCACGCGAATCCATTCCACGATAAAAAGAAAAATGGCAATGCCGATCATGACCATGACCAGGATCATCTGAGTAGTTAAAGGCTGCATCGATTTTCACCTTTATTGGAGTCTTAATTTGCGACTTCTTTGCGAAGTGTGAATATGTTTCTTAAGGTTTAAGCCCTTGATTCACTGTGAGTAAGGTCACAGGTTTCAGGCGTCAGGTGTTAGCAGAGCCCAGAATCTGAAACCCGAAACCTGACGTTCCATTGAGGGAACAGAGCTCAGATTTCAAATAACTTTGGTCAGGATTTTGTCCACTCAAGTGTTACCCTCCGAGTCGGGCTGCTCAGGCTTTGGCTTACTGCTTACCGCAAGCAGTGGACACTCCAAGGCGCCAGCCAATTTCTTGATCCAGTGAGACCGCCTTGACTGGCCTCCATCGGGCAAGTTCTCGCTGCTCCCCCAGATAACCGCCTGGAATGGGGGTTTTTCGGCGAGAAACTTCAAAAGCTCCTGGGCTGCATCTCCCACTCTAAGGGCGACACTCACCGAAATTCCCTCCTTTAAAAATTCTGACGACAGATTCCCGAGCGTCTCGGCAGTCCGCATCTCAATACGCCGCATAACTCTCCTTTTGGAGCCCAAAAAGGTACGATCCAGAAAGGTCATTTCAACGAGCATCAACAGCGTCACCTCCGAATCCATACGACGGGCCAACTCACGACAGTAAGAAAGCGCCTGCCAGTAAATCCCCTCGTTTTCAAATATGACCAGAATCCTGCGAAACATGGGCCCTCGCTTTTCCTCTCACCGCTTGATGGATAGCAAGACCCGTGCCGCGATGTCTATATGGGATAATGAACCGATATTATTAGAAAAGCTTGATCATTATGAGGGGAATACAAGGAGACCGATATGTTGCAAGGTGCAACATGATTGGGAATGGAGACCAATAAACAGGGTGAAATGCGACGAGAACGTTTTGTTGCAAAAGAGAACACTCTTGTTTCATAATGGAACTGATCATTCCAACCCGTATTTCTTCATTTTTCGCCATAATGAGGTACGATCGATGCCCAGAATCTCAGCCGCCCGGGTACGCACACCCCCGGTGAGATGAAGGATATGACGAATGTAGTCCTGTTCAAGCTTTTCTAAGTTTAACGGGGTTTCTCCGGGTCTGTTGTAGGAATAGAGTTCCACTTCGGCCAGATCGGGTGGGAGGTCCCGCACCTGGATCACCTGCCCCTGGCACATGGCCGCCGCCCCCTCAAGGATGTTTTCCAATTCTCTGACGTTTCCAGGGAAGGCGTAATTCTCTAATAGGGCCATGGCCTCTCGCGAAATGGCCCTGACCTTTTTTTTCGTGCGCCTGCGGGACTTGTCCAGCATGTGGTACGCCAAAAGCGGTATGTCCTGCCGCCGTTCGGCTAATCTTGGTAGGACAATGTTCACAACGTTGAGACGGAAGTATAGGTCCTGACGAAAGGCCCCGTCAGTGACGGCGGCTTTGAGGTCCTTGGCTGTCGCCGCAATAATCCGGATGTCCAGGAGGGTTGGGCGGGTCCCACCCACGGGGATGACTTCCCGTTCTTGGATTACCCTCAGGAGTTTAATCTGCATGGAAAAGGGCATATCTCCGATTTCATCGAGGAAAAGGGTACCTCCGTTCGCTGTCTCAAGAAGCCCGGTCCTACGGCTGGTCGCTCCGGTATAGGCCTCCCTCTCGTGTCCAAAGAGTTCATTGGCGATGAGCTCCTCGCTAAATGCCCCACAGTTGAAGGCCACGAAGGGCCCTCTGGCTCGGCTGCTGTAGGTGTGTATGGACCGGGCCGCCAGTTCCTTGCCCGTTCCTGATTCTCCGGTGATAATCACATTGCACTCGGTTGGTGCGATCTGGCGGACTACCTCCGCCACCTGGACCATCTTGGGGCTCTGTCCGATGATAATCGGACCAAGCCCAAAGGGTCCTCTCTCCTCCCCCTGGTGCGAACACTCGTCCCTAAAGAATTTTTCTGTCAGGGCGTGGGTTACCAGGTCTCGGACCTGGTCCGGTGTAAAAGGTTTGGCGAGGTAATGGTAAGCACCCTGTTTAGTTGCCGCGACAGCGCCGTCCAGGGAGGCATAGCCGGTTATGAGGATGACCTCGACGTCCGGAACAAGCCGCTTGGCCTGGTTAAGGAGGGTTAATCCATCCATATAGGGCATTTTGATATCGCTAATGATGAGATCACAGGGCTCTTGCTCAAGGCGTTTGAGAACCCTTAAAGAATTGCTGAACGTAGAGACCTTGTGGCCGGATTTTTCGAGGATGCGCCGTAGGTTTTTGAGGGCCAAGGGCTCATCGTCAACCACAAAAATACGACCCGAAGGTTTTCCCTGACCGCCTTGTTGATTTGCTTTAATCAATTCTCTTCCCAAGATTCTGTGTACAAAAAAGAGACATCTATTGGCCCGCGGTCGTCAAAAAATGATGCGCACGTCCCCTAACTGCTCCACGGAGAAATTGTGTTTGTCTTCGGGGGCGCCGATAAACATGTTGTTTTTCAATACGCCGTATTCTCGGGAGAGTTGATCTACCATCCGGGGGCCGAATCGTCCTTTTCTCACAATAAGTTCTACGTTGAGGGGCGGAAAAATCTTAGTAAGTGCCTGAAGGGCTGTCCTGATGGCTCCCTCCTCATTTTCTTCCGCTCGATTGTACAGGTGGACAATAATGAGGTTGCGGCTGCTTTCGTTTTTCAGAATGTAATTGAAGGCTTCGTGCAACCGGTCCAAGCGACCGCCTCTGGTGAAAAGGATGACCCGTTGCCCGGTGATTTCAGCGACTTTATCGATGATCGAAGTTCGAAACACGAGAATCTTCGTCATAATCGTGTTGGCGAGATTCAGGATCGACTTCAGGATGGGAATGCGAAGATACATGAAGATCACGATGAGGACCGTCGGAATGAAGTAGTCTAAGAAAAAGAAGAAGTTGTGATAATCGACGATCACATTCCCCAAGAGGCCTAGGCTGGTGGCCCCCATAGCGGCCAATACGGAAACCCACCCAGCCCTGTAGGTGCGTTTCAGTTCTTTTCTTTTGATTTTCAGCAAGATGTTCCCAAATGCAAAGAGGGTCATGACACCCAGGAAGGAGATGGTGTAGACCCCGGCCAGATTGAGAAGGCTTCCTCCCGTGACCAAAAGGATGGAAGAGCAAAGGAGGAAAAATACGACAACGATGCGGTGGTAGGTTCCTCGTCGGTTTATTTGTAACAAAAAGTGGGGGAAACACTGGTCTAAGGCCATACGTCGTACAAGCCCTGTTACGCCCACAAAACTTGTGAGTACCGCACCGGACAATACGGCAACCGCATCCACGATAACTATATCGGCCAGGAGTGAGCCTCCCGTGCCCATGGCCACGTGGGCAAGCAGATATTCTTTGTGACTGATGATCTCATTGATGGGGAGAAGACTCAAGGAAATGATGGAGGTTATAGGATTAAAAATGACCACGGCAATTAGCATATTTCTCAGGGTCTTTCGAAACACCCCGGGCCTTTGTTCTTCCACGAAGTTGGCCGAGCTTTCAAATCCGCTTATGCCAAGTAGGGCTGCGGAAAATCCCAGGAAGATGGCAATTAACAAAGCATCTCCCTGTGGCATGGTTTGAAGATTGGCCTTAATTATGTGAAAATCGCCGGGGAAGTGCGCAAAACCAAGAAGGCAGAAGACCGTCAGGGTAGACATGTGAAAAATAAAAATTATGAGGGCGACCACTGCGGATTCCGTAATCCCCATAATGGTCAGCAGGGCGAAAATGCCATGATTCCAATGGTGGTGACGATAATGGGAAAAACGGGCATAAGGTGATGAAGGTATTCAACGGCCGTCTTGGCGGAGATGACGGCCGTTGCGATATACGAGAGGATGGTCATACAGGCGGCCAGGGAAGCGGTCAATTTAGAGGTGGAGTTAAGCAGGCAGTTGTAGGCGCCCCCGTTCAGCGGAAGGGCCTCGACTACTTCGGTATAGACTTTTTTGTAAAGATAGAGCACCCCGCCCACGAGAAGCAACACGACCGGGGCGAGAACTCCAGCATACACTGTAGCAATGGCGGCAACATAAAGGCAGGAAGAGGTAATATCGTTCCCGCAAATGGCGGTTGCAAGCCATTGGCTTAGACGCCTTTTCTCTGAAGTGTCCCCATGGATCATTTCCATGTGGCTGATGACAGATGCGTCTGGCGAATCCATTAGGCTTCTCTCAGGGGATCATCCAAGTCGGTTCCTTCCTCGCACAACGGGGTCTTCGATAGGCCCGGAATCTCCGACGCTTTTGCCGATAAATGCCAAATGAGAAAACCCGGTGGAAAATCTGGGTTTCATGAAATAACCTCCACTACTCCGGTGTCTAAATCATAGAAGGCAGCCACCACGCTTAGTTTGCCGGTATTTAACCTCGCGGCCAAGATTGGCTCTGACAATAATTTTTGTCCAATTATTTTCGCGTTTGCTTTTGCTGCATTATTTATGAGGTTACCGGGCTTATCTTTTACTTCGTCCAGAGAAGGCTGGATTGCCTCAGTTAGACAGGGTAAGTGCCCTCCCATACTACCACGTGCAGCGGCCGCCTCGATGGCACCACATCTTGAGTGGCCAAGTATCATTACAAGAGATGTGCGTAAATGTGAAGCAGCATATTCAATGCTTCCCAGGACCACATCATCAAGAATGTTGCCTGCCACCCGCACGACAAACAGATCACCTAAACCCTGGTCAAAGATAAGTTCAGGGGGCACTCGGGAGTCCGAGCATCCCAAAATAATGGCAATTGGACTCTGACCGTCTTTCAATTCAGCGCGACGTTCGGACGTCAGATTGGAATGTAGCTGCTTGGCAATTACATATCGTTTGTTTCCGGAAATTAGCTCAGCCAATGCCGCTTCACTGTTCAGTCTTTTTGTCATGGCTTTTCGTCGTGTAGCTTCTCAGGAATGCGGGAATTATTTTACAGTATCTTTTATGGTCCCATCCTTGTCGTAAAATTCAACTTTTGAGACAGTCGCCATCCAATATCCAGATAGTTTTTGGATCTTCGCCGTCAGCCTAACTGAGCACGCCCCGACACTATACAAATGATCCATCAGGTTATGTTCATGGCTTGGTTTATGATATTTCAAATGTCGGCTGAGTTGGGTGGTCAACCTGTCGGCTAACTCAGGAGAGACCACTACGAAGTTCAATTGACTTTTATACAGAGCCCCGGGTATGTATTTCCCGTTTATTTCAACATGCAGACAATAAACGCCGGCATGCCCGTTCTTCACAATTGGTTCCCCCATCTTTGCCTTTTCAAAAACCAGACTCTTTCCCTCATAGTCCTCAGGATAATAGAGTAAATTACGGGTAGTACCCGCCGCTGTAAGGGATATTGAGACCTGTATTAGTAAAAACAGGGAGACACAAAACATTGCTTTTTTTCTCATTTCGTTCGCCTTTTACTGTCAAATGACATTCCTTCGAACTATGAGATGCAAAGGCCTTCTCCTTTTGTTGGTTTGAGAGAATAACTCTTCATCCTGTTCCTGCGCATCCATTCCCTGTCGTAAGTCCTCCGACGGTATATGGGCAGGCACAACAACCTTTCTTTTTGGTTGTATCCGCTTTCAGAAACAGGTATCAGTTCTAAACTAACACAGACCTGGGTGAGGCCACGATTTGCTCAACTTTAGCATCCTGGATGCGTTTATCTTGTTCGGCTTTCTTTTCATAGGCCTTATCGATCTTCACAACCAGATCCTTGGTCTCACACGGTTTTAAAAGAAAGTCGAGAGCACCCAGCTTTAAGCCTTCGATGGCCGTCTCCACGGTTGCATGGCCGGTCAACATGATTACCTCGATCAAGGGCTTTATCTTCTTGATTTCACGCAGGGTCTCGATTCCGCTCATGCCTGGCATAGCCACATCAAGAATGACTACATCGAAAAGATAGTGCTTCACTTTCTCTACAGCATCTTCGCCACTTAAGGACGTAGTCACATCATAATCCCGGATGGTCAAACGCTCTGACAATGCCTTAACGAATTCTTCCTCGTCGTCTACAATCAATATCCTTGTTTTCATGTTCATTCCTCCACAGAATTATTTTAGTTATATCTCTTCAGCACAACTGAAGAGGCTCACAGTTGATTTTTCCAGGGAGGATAATGACAATCTCCCCGAAGTCTATGAAGGGAATTAAATCCCTGCAAAGGTAGAATCTACAGCCTGTATACCCTGGGCTTTTTCAGGGCGTCTATCTCAATTCCGATGGAATCCCTGGTCTTGAATCCCAGTCTCTTGAATTCCCCAACTACTTCATCGTCCCTTTCCCCATTCCAGTATACGGACCAGACAGGGTTTCGTACCGTGGCAATCCCGTATGCATCGTGACTCTCAAGATTGATCTTAATTTTATCCTTGCAAATGAGGGTGTCGGCCTCTGACACGAATTCGTCTCTCTTGTAAAGATTGGCATAAAGGGTCTTTGAGAGAGATTTTTTCAAATCGGGCATGTCATCAAGGTAGTGTTTGGCGATCTCGTATAGATCCTCGGGTACTGTTTTGGAAAGGCACAGGATCGCGAACCTCTCATGCCTCAGTGAAAAATCTTCAAATTCGGCCTCACGGGAGGTAATCATTTCAAGGATATCTTCGATACGCGGTTTGGGGCCTTCGCTTCCAAGGACCATCTCCTCGCATTTGTCAATAATGCGCATATAAAATGCCTTGCTGTCCATCACAAAAATGGGCCGTTCGCGGTAGGACCTCCTCTCCCTGATCCTTCTCACGCCATCCAGTTTAATGGACCTTTCTCTCTCCTCTTGCTCCAGGGTTTCAAAATGTGAGATGTTTTTTGCCTGAACAACGTGGATTTTTCCATCCTCTGAGATGATGTATTCGATTTCGCATCTATGCCCCAAGAATTTCTGGATATCTTCGGAAACCTGGAGGAGCTTCGGGTCGTGGGGTGTATTTGTTAAGAAGGGTTCGCTCTCAACCTCTTGGTCCCTGGGGCGGCAATATCCGAATTCCCATGTGTTTCCCAACATCTTAGCCATGACACTCATGCCATTGATGAAGGGCATGACGAGGACACCCATTTTTTCTATATCCAGATGTGGCGCGTTATTGAACTTTTGTTGCCGTAAAATGGATAGTCTGCTCGCGGTGCTGGCCAGTTTTATGATCCGTTTTCTGGCGTATTTTATGCCCGCTACATCCGCATAGGTTTCAAGGGAATCAAAGGTTCCGGGCTTGAAGGCCTCCTCATCCGGATGCGCGCTCCGCGCGATGACCTTGAAACCTTCAGGATGGGCGCTGAGAAATCGCTCTAATTTTTCAAATTTCTCATCCCTGAAGTCCTCTGCAGGGACATAGATGAAATCCGGGACATTGAAATTACCCTTTTCCAGCATTTCGAGATGCAGCGCTTTTTCAGGTACGATTGATTTCATATTTTGATTTCCAA
>Ga0222678_1000296_pt1 | contig 24337 bp, 21 predicted proteins | sample AntAcemetagen937_FD_179801 | JGI IMG/M metagenome (GOLD analysis project Ga0222678, IMG submission 179801) | Saline water microbial communities from Ace Lake, Antarctica - #937 | ecosystem: Environmental > Aquatic > Non-marine Saline and Alkaline > Saline | place: Antarctica: Ace Lake... | reverse complement strand
ACACAAAAGACCAGGCACGACTGGTCCATACGATTGTAGGGAACCAACCGTTTGCGCTGGTTACTTCAGCCATTCATATGCCACGGTCTGTGGCGCTTTTCAGAAAACAGGGTATGGACCCCATCCCAGCCCCCGCCGGAAGGACGGTAGACACCCCGCAGGCCCTGAGGCCCGCTTCGTTTCTCCCCAACGCCGGTGACCTGGCAGCTTCTTCGTCCGCTGTGCATGAATATTTAGGGTTGATCTGGTCAAAATTGATGGGGCAGATCTGACGGTTCTGTTGAATCGTCAATCAAGACGTGAGACCTTTGAAAAATGCTCAATTTCGTTCAAGATCAAGGCGCGTGAGGATTTTAACCGGAGGAATATATTAGATATTTCGAGGATTAAAATTTGAACGCAACGCAGAGATTGGGCAGATAAGCGCAGACTTCGAAAGGGGGCATTTTTCAAAGGTCTCGACGTTCTTGGCATTCAAAACAGGGCCGAAATTTGGTCGTTGATTACCCATCAAAAAACTGCTAAAGAGAGTACGTCCCAAGTCTCATTTTATCGTTTGATTCTATGGAGGCATGGCCTCAATAAGATATCGGCCTATGTTGACGAAAAGCATGGAAAAAACGTCTCATCAGAAAGGAAAGATCTCCCGGGGGGCATTGGGGAAATTCCTGGTCCTTGTTCTCTTTTTGGTTGGGGCAGTCTATCTTTTTCGGTTTACCCCCATAAAGGATTTCGTCACACCTCAGTCATTGGGTCGTGTGTTAGATGCAACTGGCTTGTGGGCTCCGGTCGTTTTCATTCTTCTCGAGGCCATTGCCATATCCCTCTTTGTTCCGGCAAGCATCCCGATCATATTAGGGGCCGGACTCTTTGGGGCCGGCTGGGGATTTTTTTGTGGATGGCTTGGGGCGCTGGGTGGTGCCAGCGTAGCATTCTTTGTGGGAAGGACGTTGGGGCGGGGCTTCGTTGCCTCCATGATCGGGGACCGGCTGAAAAAATATGATGACGCAATAGAGAGAAACGGGTTCACCGCGGTCCTTTACCTGCGCTTACTAAATTCCCCCTTTACGCCGATGAATTATGGTCTGAGTCTGACAAAGGTCCGTTTCTGGGACTATTTCTTCGGGACAGGATTAGGGGTTATGGTCTCTATTTTTGTTATCACATTTTTGAGCGGAACATTAAAAGACGTGTGGGTCTCCGGCATGTGGGAAAATCTGGTTTCATTAGAGATCTTTTTTGCGGTCATTCTCTTTATTTTTTCCTTTTTTATCCCCATGATACTTAAACGTGTCAAGGGCAGGCTGTCAAACTCTAAATAGAACTGAAAGGAGCTTAAGCAGGAAATGACATCAAAATTAGATGAATTGTGCGTTAATACCATCAGAATGCTCTCAGCAGACGGGGTCGAAAAGGCCAATTCGGGGCATCCCGGCATGCCGATGGGCGCCGCCCCCATGGCCTATGTCCTCTGGACCCGCTTCTTGCGGCACAACCCTCTTAACTCCAAGTGGCCCAACCGGGACCGTTTTGTCCTTTCTCCCGGCCACGGTTCGATGTTACTCTACAGTCTCCTTCATCTAACAGGATATGATTTGTCTCTAAAAGATCTCAAGGATTTTCGCCAGTGGGAAAGCAAAACACCCGGCCATCCCGAATATTCACTTACGCCTGGTGTAGAAATAACTACGGGCCCGTTGGGCCAGGGGTTTGCCAGCGGAGTAGGCATGGCCATGGCGGAACGCTTCCTGGCCGCATTTTTCAACCGCCCGGACAAGACGATTGTTGACCATTTTACCTACGGTATTGTCAGTGACGGGGATCTCATGGAAGGGGTCTCGCATGAGGCGGCCTCTTTGGCAGGCCACCTAAGGCTCGGGAAACTGATCTACCTGTATGACGATAACCACATTTCCATTGAGGGCAGCACAGACATTGCGTTTACTGAAGACAGGGTAACTCGCTTCAATGCCTACGGCTGGCACGTGCAAATGGTAACGGACGGAAATGATCTCGGGGCGATTGATGATGCTATAATCAAGGCCCAAAAGGAGACAGGCAGACCCTCATTGATTGCGGTCAGAACTCATATCGGCTACGGAAGCCCAAACAAAGAGGATCATCCTTCTGCTCACGGAGAACCCTTAGGTAAGGAAGAGATCAAGCTAACAAAGGAAAACCTTCACTGGCCCTTAAAGCCCTCTTTTATTATCCCTGAAGAGGTGAAAAATCATTTCCGCAGGGCAATTGAAAAGGGACGAACAAACGAGGATCTCTGGCTGGAGAGACTGCGTTCCTACAGTGAGACTTTCCCCGGCCTGGCAGAGGAGTGGCATAGATTCATGGATGGCGTGTTTTCCAAGGGATGGGACAAGGGTATACCCTCTTTTCCAGCAGATCCCAAAGGGATGGCCACCAGGGTTGCCTCGGGTACGGTCCTGAATGCCATTGCAGACCAGATCCCCAACCTTATAGGCGGTTCCGCAGACTTAGCCCCATCCAACAAAACAGAGATTAAAAATTCACACGATTTCCAGGCAGACGCCTACGATGGGCGCAATATGAGGTTCGGGGTGCGTGAACACGGGATGGGGGCAATTTTGAACGGCATGGCGCTTCATGGGGGCGTAATTCCGTACGGGGGAACTTTTCTTATTTTCTCCGACTATATGCGCCCTGCCATCCGACTGGCAGCCCTGATGGGCCTGAAAGTCATTTATATCTTTACACACGACAGCATAGGTTTAGGGGAAGATGGGCCAACACACCAGCCTGTAGAGCAGTTAGCGGCTTTGAGGGCAATCCCCAAACTTACTGTTATACGACCATGTGACGGCAATGAAACCGCCGAGGCCTGGAAAGTGGCCTTAGAGTTAACCGGACCGGTTGCGCTCGCCCTTACCCGGCAAGGGGTTCCTGTGCTTGATCGCACTCTTTATCCCCCTGCCAACAACTTGTCCCGTGGCGCTTACATACTGAAGGATGTCGTGGACAAAAAGCCGGACATTATCCTTATTGCCACAGGCTCCGAGGTCCACATTGCCCTCGACGCGTCAGAAAGACTTGGCAATAAGGGGGTTTTCGCACGTGTCGTTAGCATGCCATCCTGGGAGTTGTTTGATAGGCAAGATGAAAAATACAGGCGCCAGGTCCTCCCCCCTGAGATAAAGGCCAGGGTTGCCATCGAGGCCGGTATCTCACAGGGATGGCACCGCTACGTAGGTGATGTGGGTAGAATAATTGCTCTTGATCGATTCGGCGCCTCGGCCCCAAGTAAGATCCTGTATGAAAAATTCGGATTCACACCCGAGAATGTAGTTCAAACAGCATTAGCCTTAGTGAAAAAACCCGGCTAACTGTAATCTCGTTCTCCAAATATCCTCGTGCCTATTCTTACCAGATTTGCTCCCTCTTCAAGGGCCACCCTGTAGGAGTTGGACATGCCCATGGAGAGATGCTTCATTTCTATCCCGGGAAGATCCGCCTGCTCGATATCATTAAATAGTTGTCTTGTCTTCTCAAAATATGGGCGGGCATCCTCGGGATCGCCACTGAACGGTCCCATGGTCATGAGGCCCATGATACTGACGTTCTCCAGCTCAGATATTTCTTTGATCAATGAAACAGCATCCGAAGGTATCACACCCGCCTTCTGTGTCTCTTCACCACTATTTATCTCAATCAGAATCGGCATGGACTTATTTATGTCTCGACAGCCCTTATTAATCGCTTTGGCAAGCTTTAAGGAATCCACTGTCTCTATCATGTCGAATATCCTGACCGCCTTTTTGGCCTTATTAGACTGCAAATGCCCAATCATATGCCATTTTGCCTTAGGGCCTATGGCCTCAAATGCCCTCTCCGCCTCCTGCACGTAATTGTGCCCGATAATAGTAAGGCCTGCCTGAATCGCCTCTAAGATCTCTGCCACGGTCCGTGTCTTGGCAGCAGCTACAAGCTGCACACCCGCAGGCAGTTCTTCCAAAATCTTTTTTATGTTTTCTTTGATCATGTCCAATCTCCTTTGATCGAAGATTGATACCTCAATCCGATGCACGTGTAAAGCTCTATTAGGGTGTTAAATCTATTGAATTTTAGACAATCTCTATGTTATATATAAAATCTGAACCCTTACGATATTTCATGCCACATTAAGGAGACGCTATGGCTAAAGAAGACGAAGGGCATTTTTCGAGAAAGCACCTGCATGACAGCAAGGTAAACCCTGACATCGAAGAAGCTTTGAAACAATTGGCCCCAAACGGGGAGGTACCATGTGCCGTTGCATTCAAAATAGCATCTGACCTGAATATCGAACCAGGAGATGTGGGGATCACGGTGGATCTTCTCGAAATGCGTCTAACAAAGTGCCAATTAGGGCTTTTCGGTTACCAGCCTGTAAAGCGGATTGTCAAACCGGCACGAGAAGTATCAAAAGATCTCGAAGAGGGCATCAGAGGGGGTCTTGAAGACGGAAGACTCCCCTGCGTTACCGCCTGGAGAATAGCCAAAGATTTAGGGATTCGAAAGATGGAGGTCTCATCGGCCTGCGAGGCCTTAGAGATTAGGCTATGTTCCTGCCAAATAGGAGCCTTTTAGCGAAGCGATGCTGGATGCAAGATAGAAGATGCACGATGGTTGGATAATTGACCCCTATCTGTGTTCCTTAGACCTTACGCCTTGAGCCTTGCGCCTTTGTTAGTGGTCAGGACAAAAAAATACCACCCTCTTCTTGAAAGCGATAATTCGCCACTTCAATCAGAGGGTGGTGATTTTGCAATATTTAACAGCTACATGAACTCCCGCATGATGCGCCCATTTGCATGTTCGAGGCAATGTTAAACCCCGCGCCCATAGGGCTGTTGACATAATCAACCGTTATCGGTTTTATGCTCTCATACAAGGGCCTATCAACCACATATGTAAGTCCCCTGTCATCAAAAACTTCATCACTTTCTTTTGACTCATCCAGAGCCAAACCCAGTGAGGGTCCGGATCACCCACCTTGGGAGAGCATAATCCGGATCGCCGGAATCTCTTCCTTGTCCTTCAGGAAGTCCTTTATCATCTCGCTTGCCTTTTCAGTAACCTCTAACATGTTCATCCTCCTTGTCGATTATCTTTTTTAAGCGTTCGTATATGATATACATTAAAGCCCTTTTGTCAATTAAAGAGACACAACAGCAAGAAAGGTGACAAAAAGTTTTAAATGAGACCGTAACTTCTCAATAAGTTCGGGTAAGTGCTTTGGTATGTCACATTTCTGGATTCCCGCTTTCGCGGGAATGACGGGTACTTAGCTCATTTAGTCATTCCCGCGAAAGCGGGAATCCAGTTGATTCGCCCGAACTTATTGAGAAGTTACTGAGACCTTCAAAAAATGCTCAATTTCGTTCAAGATCAAGGCGCATGAGGATTTTAACCACAGGAATATGTAGAATATTTCGAGGATTAAAATCCGAATGCAACGCAGAGATTGTGCAGATAAGCGCAGACTTCGAAAGGGGGCGTTTTTCAAAGGTCTCAAAATGGTTCCTCTGCCAGTCTCTGTCTCAGCCAAATGAGGACCTTGCCCAACTCCCCTTTTAGTTCTGCCATGGCCCTTCCCCGGTGGCTAACACTATTTTTCTCTGCCGGAGACATCTGGGCAAAAGTCTTGTTCACCGGAGGATAATAAAAGATGGGATCATATCCGAATCCCTGGGAACCCCTTATCTCCTCGGTGATAAGGCCCTCACAGGTCCCCTCATATATGAGTGCCGGCCCCCGTGGCACGGCGATAGCGAGGATACAGATGAAAGCCGCCTCCCTCTGCTCTATCCCCTTCATTGCCCTCAACAGTTTGATGTTGTTTGCCTCATCGGTAGAGCCCTCTCCCGCATAGCGCGCAGAAAAGACCCCCGGCTCCCCGCCGAGGGCCTTGACTGTAAGCCCGGAGTCATCGGCAATGGCAGGGAACCCGAGCACCTTAGCTGTAAATTGTGCCTTTTTTACGGCATTATCTTCAAAGGTCTCGCCATCTTCTATCACGGGTGGGATCGGCCCGAAATCATTAAGACTCTTTACTTCAAGGTCAAAACCCCTAAACAGCCCTTCAAACTCGGCAATTTTGCCCCTGTTTTTAGTAGCCAGGACCAATGGACGGTCGAGCTTCATCTTTTCTCCCGAAACATTCATACACTTAAACCCTCAAATCTTGATGGTCTCGTAAAAAGTCTTTAAGGCCGTCACTCCCGCGAAAGCGGGAGTCCATAAGTGGTTGAGTTTCCTGGATTCCCGCTTTCGCGGGAATGACGAAAACGGATGGTTCTGACTTTCAAATAACTAAATCATAACCTCTTGATATGATTGACAAGTTATTTCCGGTTACAGTGTCGCGAAGCGGCATAATTTAGCTTTTTACGAGTTTGTCAATATTGAATGGCTACCTCAAATCTTCGTACGCTTCATCTTTGCTAATTCTTTCTTGATACTGAGCGTCTCTTCTTCGAAACCAGGCTTTCCTATTAATGCGAACATCGCCTCTTTGTACGCCTCAACACCGGGCTGTACAAAGGGGTTGTGGCCTAAGAGATATCCAGATATGGCCACCGATTTTTCCATCATATAGTATAGCTGCCCCAAGTTAAAGGCGTTCCTTCGGGGAATTTCGATGGTCATATTGGGAACGCCCCCCTTATAATGGGCATATGCCGGGCCTTCAACAACCATCCGGTTGATAAAGTTCATATCCAGTCCTTTGTCCACAAGAAAATCGAGTCCATCCAGATTGCTGTCTGTTATCGGAATTTGGATCCGGTTATCATGCTCCCTAAGAAGCAGAAAGGTCTCGACGATATTTCGTTCGCCCTGTTGGACCATCTGCCCGTTGGCGTGCAGTTTTTCAGAATAGAGAGAGGGAGACACCCAGAGGCCATGGCCGTCGTGCCCCTCGCTTTCAGGGAAAAGCTGCTCCATCCACCTCGCCACGGAATAAAGGGAGACCGCATTAGTGGCAACCACTTCAATCTTTTTTCCTGCACTCCATGCGGCATGCCTGAGGGCCGCATGAACCAGTGCAGGGTTATGCCAGAAATCATCCCCTGAGGTAATATCCCTCATGGCCCTGAAACCCGCAACAAATTCCTCGATATCAATGTTGGCCATGGCCAGTCCCACCAGTCCCACATCGGTTAAGACGGAATACCTCCCTCCGATGTTGTCCGGGATCACAAACGTGCGATAGCCCTTTTTCCCGGCCATTTCTCTCAATGCACCCCGTGCCTCGTCGGTGGTGACAAGTATCATGCGATCAGCGGCATTGCCCCAGTTTTTCTCCATCAGCTTCCGGATGATCCTGAATGCTATAGCGGTTTCTGTGGTAGTGCCAGACTTGGAGATGACATTTACGGCGATTCGCTTTCCTTTCAGCATGTCTAAGGTATCCCTGAAAAAATCTGGATCCATATTCTGGCCTAAGAAATAGACTTCAGGAGCACCACCTCTCTCATCCCTTGTCAACTGGTTGAAAAAACGGTGTGTCAAGGCACTGAAAGTTGCTTCAATACCGAGATAGGAACCCCCGATACCGAGTGAAACGAACGCGTCCACCTCCTTAGACAATTCACTCGTAATCGATCTGATTCCGGTCAGGTGCTCCTCACCGATCTCCGAAGGAAGGTCCTGCCATCCGGTCATGGCAATCCCATGATCATAAATATCCCCTTCTCCATCTTTCAGCATCTGATGGGCCTTGATAACCTCGGGAACCAGGGATTCCACATCCTTTCGGCTGACAGATCCGAGCCCTGGCGTATCAAACATATTTGTCACATCAATGGAGATCCGGTTCGCCGCCTTGAACGCATCCGACTCAAAGGGATTTTTGACCTGCTCCCCCCTCTTTTGCTGCTCTCTTATCGTGCTGTTCTCCGCTAAATCGATCAGGCTTAATCCTTCCATGGTTCTCTCCTGCCCTCAGTCAGACAACTCTTAATGCTCAACAGTAATACTAATCCCAAAAATAAGTCATCTGCCGAATCAAGACTAATTATGGACCTATTTTTGTGAGAAGCGCCAACACGTATCCAATCTGGAAGCTGGAGCTTCCTGGGCAATTGCTTTCTTCCTTGTCCCTAACCCTGAATCCCGCTTTCAGCTGGAAACCCTGTCGAAGATCCCCGCACATAGTGAGGGGGAACTCGTGAACAGTTACTGATATTCATATACGCTGAAAACCCAAAAAAAAGAAATCTTTCCTTAGCCCTTCCCCGCCCACCGCTTTATATGCGCCCCATCTATGCACACCATCCAACAGGCGATATTTGCCGGGCTTGTCAGGATCGGGTTGGACTTCGATAGGATCAAACTTAGAGCCATCCCTGATATTTTCCGCAAATATGCCGACCCGCTTCTGATCAATCCCTTTTCTTGGATAGATCTCCTCATCTAAGATGATTGAGACAATAGGGATTTTGGTTGTCGGTTTGGCCATTCATAACCCCCTACATCTGTGTGCCTCCGTTTGACCGCCTGATATGACTTTGGTGAGCATAATGAGGGAAAATACTGGATGTTCGGAAAAAATTCAAGGGATTTGATTTGGCATTTGAGGACTTTTATCTTCCGGGCATATATGATCCGATTTTTGTGGAAATTAGCGGATGAAGAACGAAGCTGAGGTGGAAATCAAAAAAAGGAGCAACTTTTCAGATACCCAATGGGTTAGGACAAGATGTAAGCTTCTGTTTTTACGAATAGATTCTGTAAGAACTATAATATAGGATAGTCTTGCATCGGACTGGTCTATGCCATCGCGGCGCTGCGTTGGATGAAAGTCCTCAGGGCTCTGGCGTGGAAATGCTACAGAACAATTGTGCTGCCTCCCCAGTCAGTAGTTACAGGGTCTTTGTCTATGATGCCAAAAAAGAGACCAACATGGAGCGACCTCTCGTCTCAAAGAGCAATTTCCCGGTAAATCTGTGTGGGATCTCACTGGTCTCTCCTACAAGTCGATTTTCAGGGAGGTTCAAAAAAGGAACTTCAAATAATCGACGCATTAGGACATCCGGAATACATATTAGCAGCGTTAGAGGGTGAGCATGTTGGCACCATCATTTACAAAGAATAATAAAAAAGCTGAGGTTCTATCAGAAAGGCAGAATTAACAGGAATCCTGTCATGAATACGATCCGCTCGCACTTTGAGAGATTTGCAGCGTTATTTTTGTTTTAGATACCCTGACCACTTGGGCATATTGGAATTGTGGCTGCCGGACGTAAGCTGGACCTGCTGGGTACCAGCAGGGTTCATTGTAAAAATCTCCCAGTGACCTGTTCTTGTACTCTGGAAAACAATTTTTTTCCCGTCCGGCGACCAGTTTGTGCGTTTATCCTTACCCGGCGAGTTGGTGAGTCGTGTCTGTTCCGAGCCGTCCGACCTCATTCGATACAATTCATAGTTGCCGTCCCGCAGACTTTGAAAGGTGATAGTCCTGCCGTCAGGGGAGAACACCGGTACTTTGTCATGGTACTGATTATGGGTCAGCCGGGCCAGACCGGTGCCGTCCGGATGCATCTTATAGATTTCCTGTGTTCGTTTTATGCCCGTATCAATGTCTGATTGGAACACGATCCACAAACCGTCCCGGGAACAGCTCGGGTGTTTGACATCGCCTTTGAAGTCGGTCAGTTGTTTCAATCCTGAACCATCGACTGATATGGCATATAGCTGAAAATGCGGTCCATGAAGATCGCTCACAAAATAAATGGTTCTGCCGTTTGCAGAATACGCAGGGTGGCGGTCATGAGCGCTGTTGTGAGTAAGCTGCCGTAATGCCGTTCCATCTCCTTTTACGGAATAGATCTCAAAATCCCCATCACGGTTGCTGGTAAACACGACTCGTGATCCATCCGATGACCAGTCAGGCTCCCTGTCATCTGCAGCACCGCTTGTCAGTTGTTTTCCCCCTGTGCCATCGGGCCGCATCGTCAAAAGATCAAGATTGCCTTGACTGTTGCTGGCAAAGACTATCTTTGTGGTGGTGAGAGTTCCGGCGCTGGCATTCTCTGATGCAGTTGGGCTCCTTCCATACAGAGAGACGATGATAAGACCCACAACAAAAGCGGCTGTGCATACCCGTTTAGATTTAACCATAGACATAGGTATTCTCCCTTCAATTATCTATTTCCATCCGGTATTCATTTCCATCCAGATGTTCAAAAGGTCAAAATCTCCTCGATTTTCGTATACCTGAGGAATGTTAAAGTCAAGCTGAATATTTCATTTGAGATGGGTTGATCTAAAAGCCGTTCGTAGGTTTTGAAACCTCTTTTAACACACGACACATATCCTTTTCATCCTGCAGACGGTTCCACAGACAGATAGAAAATCCGATTTCGCTGATAACGTTGCACGATATTCTCTCTGGGTCTTTTGATGGAAAAGACTCCTATTGATATGGTCATTCATGGTAATTCCAAGTTATTATTAGAATCTAATTTATAGTTTAAAAAAATAATTGACACATACTGACAGTAAGTATAATATGCGCGCTCAGAATACCACGGGTAGCTGGGACAAGATCTGCGCCCCCTAAACTGAGCTCTTTTTCAAAAGTTCCTGGGTGCACTTCTCTCGCCGAGGTTGCAGGTGAAATAAGACATATATTCAGCAGGTTAATGCTAATGAAGCGAGACACGCGCCTCGATCTCAAATCTCGATCGAGGCGCTAAAAGTTTTTGAGAGGTCCCATTTTCTAAAGAAGAAAGAAGGAAGCATGTTAATAAAAGTAGAGCGGACTTGTAAATTTAAGGTACCTAAGAGAATCTTTGGTTTATTTTTTCTTGTTCCTCTCTTTGTCTGGCTGGCGCTGCCCTCTGCATCGCTTTCACAGACCCCCGATGCCAAAGACAACGGCATTTACACCTTAGGCGAAGTCGTTGTCTCTGCACAAAATGAGGGTGTAGAAGCAGCGGGCACGGTTCGTGAGGTTACCGCAGAGGAAATCCAAAACAAAGACGCCAGGAATTTGGCTGAGGCTCTCGAGCTGTTACCGGGGGTGGAGATCAGAACCGGCCCCCAAGGAACTCCCCGTGTGGATTTGAGGGGGTTTCGTTCCAGACATGTCCTCCTGCTGTTAGACGGTATCCCGTTAAACTCCACATTTGACGGACAGTTTGATCCCTCTATCATTCCAACGGAAAATATTGCCAAAATAAAGGTCAGCTATGGCACCAGTTCTGTCCTGTACGGGCAGGGGGCACTCGCCGGTGTTATCAATATCATCACCAAAAAGGGAAAAGAAGGGATCCAGGGTAAGGTTTCGGGGGAGGTCGGTGAAGGGCTTGAGCGTCTCGGCCGGTTCAATCTCTCCGGGGGAAAGGGTGATGCGAACTTTTTCTTGAGCGGGAGCATGGCCGCGCAAAGAGGTTTCCGTCTGTCGGATGATTTTGATCCCACCCCCTTACAAGAGGGTGGGGGCCTTAGGGATAACAGCGACAGCAGGCGAAATAATCTCTTTGGAAATGTCGGATACTCCCCTACGGAAGACTGGGATATCGGCCTGGTAGCGAGCTATACCAAGGGAAATTACGGGATACCCCCAAGCACCAAGATGAGCACCAAGACAGACCCTGACCCGTTTGCCAGTAACCCGAAGTACGAACGGGTCAACGACTTGGAGGGATTTTCCGCGCAGCTTTCCACAAGCTATGATCTGCCGGGCCCGGCAGATGTTCGGGGGTGGGTCTATTTTAACACCCTGGACGAGGAAAAAACCCGCTATGACGACAGCAATTATAATTCCATGAACAAGAAGGGGAGCTTTTTTGAAGACGGCAAGTCAAAGATATGGGGAGGCGCAATACAGACAAGCTACGATCTTGAATCAGCCGGTTTCTTTACCCTCGCTCTGGATGCCCAGCGGCAAGAGTATCAAACTACCGGGAAAGTGAGGGATGTCAAGGTTGGCAAAAAATATGAATTCAGCTATTTTGATGATGATTGGAACCTTAACGTTTACGATGCCTCTATTGAATACGAAGTGTCTCCATTTCAGGATTTCGGCGTGGTCTTAGGATACGGCCACCACTGGCTCAACAAGCAGGAGGGATCAAATGACAATGACGGCAGCTATCTGGCAGGGATTCACTACGACGTCCTGAAGGATACCCGACTCAAGGGATCATTTGCAAAGAAGGTCCGATTTCCCACTATTCGGCAGCTCTATGAGAAGGAATACGGCAACCCTGATCTCAAAACAGAAAAATCCTACAACTATGAACTGGGGATAGAGCAAAGCCTTCCGTTGAACAGCCGGGTTGCCCTGACAGGTTTCCTCTCAGATGTGAAAAACTACATTGAAAAACCGTTTAATGATGTGCCGTATGAGAATAACGACAAGTACCGCTTTCAGGGTTTTGAATTGACTGCCGAGACACGATTTATGAAGAATCTGATGTTGAGAGCGGGCTATACCTTCCTTGACACCAAGGACATGTCTCCTGGAACGGAAAAGGATGAGCTCCAGAACCGGCCAAAAAACAAGTTGACCTTTGAAGGGAAATATACCTTTCTTTTCGGGCTGTCAGCCTACATGAATGTCATGTATGTGGCGGATCAGGTCTATTATTCAAGGACGACCCCGCTTGAAAAAAGAAACCTCAATAACTATGCCCTGGTGAACGTCAAATTTGACCAGAATTTCTTTAACGGCCTGCTGGACGTTTATCTGGGGGCAGACAATCTCTTTGACAAGGATTACGAGGAAAGTTACGGGTTTCCCATGGCCGGCCGAACAGTATACGGTGGTGTGGAATTTCATTTTTAAAAAGCGCGTTTTGTGTCGGTCAGTTCGTTTCGAAGACCTGAGGCAAAAAGGGCTATTACAAAAAACCGTGAATATGTAGTGAGGTGATTTATGATTGTTTATATAGGATTCGATGATACCGATAATATAGATGCAGATCGTGGGACCGGCAAATTGGCGCGCTGGTTTGAAAGGGAACTCCCGGAGGAATGTGCCCTCTGGGGCGTGGTACGCCAACAGCTCCTGCTGCATGACGCGATCCCCTATACTTCTCACAACAGCTCCGCCTGTGTGGTTGTAGACATGGAAGACGCATCTCTGCTCGAAACACTAACCGAAAAAGCCGTCCAACATGTTGGGCGGTTATCTTTCGACGGGAGCGATCCCGGGGTCTGCGTGGCCTGCGGGGACCACCCGACCATGTCCGCACTGACAGAGTTCGGCCGGCGCTGTACGAGAGAGGTCGTTACCCAGAGCGATGCAATGCAGGCGGCATCAGAAGTGCATCTTTCCGGTCACGGAGGGACAAATGACGGGATTATCGGGGCCGCTGCCGCTGTGGGATTGACCTCCTCCGGCTGGAGCGGCCGTCTCATTGAATTCAACGGCGGGCTCCGCAAATTCCCGGATGTGGTCTCTGTAGCAGATCTGGCGAGCTCAAATATCCTGGTGGTTTCCCTTGACAGAAACGCCCAGGTACCCGCCCCCGAAGACCTGGTCCACACAAACGGCTGGCTCCGCCCAAGGCTATGGGGCAACAGGGCGGTTCTCAGCGCCACATCAATAGGTAATGGGAACTGGAAGTCCCTGGGTGAGAAACGACAAAAAACGAATCACAACTGAAAAAATGTAAATATTGATGAGCCGGTTTCTATGCATCCAACCGTTTGATCTGACGAAATTGCTTTACAAATTGAGTTAGATGTTCTGCCTGTCGCCCCATATATTCCGTCCAGAGGGCAAGGACCTCTTTCCCTTCGGGTGTTATTTGATAGACCCGTTTTGCGGGTCCGGACCCCTCTGTCTGCCATTCTGAAGAGACCAGCCCCTCCTCCTCCAACTGACGCAGATGCCGGTAAATCATACCCGGCGGCGCCGGACCCTCAATAAAACCGAACTGTTGGATATCCTGAATGAGTTCATATCCATAAGACGTTTTCATGTAGAGCCCCAACAAAATGGAAGGCTGGATATAGCGCTCCGGTTTCCCGCGAGAGGCGCGGCGCAATTTTTTCTTTGATGGACCTGTTTTTTTTGTTGACATATATTCTTTAAGGATATAGGTTAAATAATGAAATACACTTTTGGTTCATTGTTTCTGACAAACAACCACAAAGAGAAAGGGGGAAGCCATGAGCGGTAAAATTTTTGTACGTGAAAGACGTAAAATCGAAAAGGGTGAAAAAAGACCTCGTTTCAGGGTGCTGGGGATCAGCGGCATTGATCTTAAGATTTACGTGAAACATATGCGCAACAAAGAGCTCGCCCAGGTGTCCGAAATTACCGGTGCCGAAATTGTCTATCTGAAGTCTGGAAAAAAAGCGAAGGCCGATAAACCGGATTAATCCAACACCGCAGTTACGATCATAATAGGCCTGAACCTGCCATCCGGTGAGCCTCACCCGGTCTGTCAAGAATGGCCCCTCCCCGGTTCCCGCTTTACGCCATCGCAAGGATACATGGCGTAACAGACCTGTAACCGGGGAGGAGCACAGGAATTCTATACCCATCGCCTCCACAAGGGCCTCTTTTCAAACATCACACCTCCCTCTCGTCTGCTTCACAATCGTGATAATGAATATACACGAATATTCATTGTGGTGCAGCTAATAATCGCACAAAACGATGAAATCTGCTTTAATTCGCAAGCCTAATGGGGTATAAGCATTTTGAACCCGCGGATTATTTGCAATCAATGCGGTTATCAATAATATGGGGAGAAAAGTTAGGTGTCAAGGATGAAGACCATTGGTCTTGTCCCACTCTTATGACGATAAAAGCCGCCCTTGAAATCACAGATTACTGCTACAGGTATCCCGACGCCGAAAAAACGTCCCTTTCAGACGTGTCCCTCTCTATGGGGGCCGGCGAATGCATCTGCCTGAGCGGCCCTTCCGGTTCTGGCAAATCTACGCTGCTATTAGCTGTCAAGGACCTGCTGAAAGGAGGAGAGGCTTCCGGGACAATCAGACTCGCCGGATCTGTGGGGAATCAAGGGGTGGGGATCGTTTTTCAAAATGCTGAAACCCAGCTCCTTTGTACGACTGTCAAGGATGAGGTGGCGTTCGGGCCTGAAAACCAACGGCGCACCGCAAAAGATATCGAGATGGCTGTAAGAGAAAGTCTCAATCTGGTCGGCCTGTCCGGGTTTGAAACGCGAAATGTAGAGCAGCTTTCAGCAGGGGAGAAACAGCGTCTCGCTATTGCCTCGGTCCTATCCATGTCGCCGGGGTTTCTGCTGCTGGATGAACCGACCGCACAGCTGGACGTACCCGGTAAGGAGCGGCTTGTTCAGATTTTAAGAGGATTAAAAGATAAGGGCCATACCTTATTGATCGCAGATCACGACCTGAAACCATTTTCCGCTCTGGCCGACAGGTTTCTCATCATAGAGAGCGGCCGCATAAGCCGGGCTTGCGATAAATTGCCTCTGCCGTTCCCGACACCCGCCCCGTACCAACCTCCGCAGGAAAACCATACCGCTGATCCTTCCGGCGACGCACTGATCCACCTGAAAGACCTTTATCTTTCCGGAACGAACGGGCATCCAGTTTTTGGGGGAATCAACGTGGAATTTTACCGGGGAACGCTGGTTCACGTCCTGGGGCAAAATGGTGCCGGAAAATCAACGCTTTTAAGATGTATTGCCGGTCAGATACGACCGGATGGAGGAAGGATTCACGTATCAGGGATCAGAAAGTTGAAACCGGATGCGCTTTTGGGGAAAATGAGTTTTCTGTTCCAGAACCCTGAGCGTCAGTTGTTTGAAGAGACCGTTACAGCTGAGGTGGCGTTTTCCCTAAAAAGATTGGGGCTTCCCTCCCAGCTCATTCATACACGGGTAATGGAGGCCCTCTCCCTTTGTGAGGCAGACCATCTTCGGAACAGGTCTCCATTGACTCTCAGTTTCGGAGAACAGCATCGCGTTGCACTGGCATCTGTGATAGCCCCCAGTCCCGACATCCTGCTGCTGGACGAACCGTTTGCCGGGCTTGATTTCCCACAGCGGCACCGTATTCTAAGGATCCTGGCGAGACTGAGGGAGGAGCGGACAACGATGGTCCTTATGGCCTCTCACGAAAACCTGCCGGATGAAAACTGGGCCGACCGGACCCTGCTATTGGAGGGTGGAAAACTTGAAGCAGTTTGAATTCAAAGGAAAACTCGGGTCAATAGGAAATGCCTTTCAGTATCGCGCGAATACCTCTCCCATACATCGGCTTGGGGCCGGGTGGAAGCTGCTCCTGTGCGGGCTCCTCGCTGCCCTGGCCATCGCCGCACGCGAGCCCTGGGCCCTGGCCACCTTAGTGGGTGCGAACCTGGTATTTTATTTCTCCGCACGGTTGAGGCTATCTGATTTCTGGAGGGATATTCGCATCTTTTTGTTTCAGATGGTGATCATCACCGGGCTGTATGTGATAAAATACGGGGCAGAGGAAGGCCTTTGGCCGGGGATCCGAACCGGCTCCCAGATTTTTCTGATGTTTCTGCCGGGAACCGTGTTTCTGCGCACCACAAAAGGGTCGCAGATAATGCGAAGCCTGAAACGGATTATGTCTGAACGCCTCTCCTTTATCCTCTTCACAAGCTTTCGTTTCATTCCCTTTTTTGCCCGTGAATTCCATGAAATAGCCATGGCGCAGCGGCTTAGAGGCGCAAATATCGCGCCCCGCAGGTTATGGAACCCGGTTCACTGGAAAGATCTGTTTAACTGTCTGATGATCCCCCTCATGGTCAGAGCTCTGAAGACGGCCAAGGAAGCGGCCCTCTCTGCCGAAGCAAGGGGATTCGGAGAAAGAAACTAATGTCCTTCATAAAGAATTTTACACTTCAGGAGGCCATCTGCCTCGGCTTTTGTGCAATTTTTATTATTATCACCCGCGCGGCACTCCGTCTTCACCTGAATATTCCCGGACACGCCATGTTCTTTACCATGTTTTTTCTTATTTTAGGGAGAGGATGTGTCCTCAGACTGGGGGCAGCTACATTAGTCGGACTTGTGGCAGGGCTCCTCTGCACGCTCTTGGGTATGGGCAAGGGAGGACCGCTTATCATTCTCAAATTTGTCGTCCCGGGGCTCATCGTGGATTGCGGATCGATAGTTTATTCCGGTTTTTCAAGTAGTTATGCGGCTTGTGCTGTGATAGGAGCTATCGCAGCTGCCAGCCGTTTCCTCACGATCGTTGTTGTGGAATGGGTGGTCGGGATGGATTGGTCGCTGATCCTGCAGCATGCCGTTATTTCGTCATCCTCCGGTGTCCTCTTTGGCGTCGCCGGTTCAATGATGGTCCCACCCGTTGTCCGCAGGTTGAAGGCAAGCGGGCTGATTGATGGGAATGGATGACGGAACCGGGAATACCGCCCGAATTTCCATCCGGTACGGTCTTCCTGGTCCCTCCAATTGCCAATTCCTATGAATTCCTTCTCGCTTCCTTTTGAACCCTTCGAAACCACAGGGAACGTACTGCGAAACAGCAGAGTACAACAAGGCCGAAACCGAACATTATCAGCAGGCTGGTGGTACTGTTAATGGGCCCAATGCTGCTGATAAAACATCCGCTGCCGCCCCCGTCGCTGCTGGGGGTTGTGGCAGGCACTGCCACGGCACCGGGGTCTTGAATCACCCCGTTTGCAGTCCTGTCAGCGTCCGTTGAAGTATCGCCGTCCGTAAGACTGATGACAATCGTGTCGCCGTCGAGGCTTTGAATGGGGATCGTATGCCACCCCTGGACCACGTCGATCTTGTAAAAGGAAGCTGTGCTTGAGACGTTTCCGGGGTATACTATCGTAACGGTCACGGTGTCTCCTGCCGTCAAATCAACCACATCGAATTTCACAGTGCCGTATGGAAAATTCATCTGAGGTTTCCCGGTCTGAGTCACTGCGGGGTCATCCACATTCAGGGCCTGCACATTGGCAAAAGCACCCTTGGAGGTGTGGAGGAGAATAAGGCCGCCGCCATTTGCCTGGCGGACCCGGGCCGTATCCACATCTTTATAATCCGGGATACCGTCGCCGTCAAAGTCCTTGGTGTCATCGCTCCCTTCCTCACTATCAAGGACCCCATTACCGTTGCTATCAGTGCCGTCCAGTGCACCGTAAACGACAATCTTTCCCTGACCCACATAGGACCACCCCGCCTCTAACACATCGATGTCAGTAGTGCCTTCGGGAAGGGGTTCGGCCTTGATGATGGTGACAGTTCTTGTGGCCGCGCCGGCATTATGATCCCAGTTGTAATTATAAGGCCAGATCACGTCCTGGTTGTCCGCGCTACTCAGTTGATCCGGAGGGTTCGGGACCTTTTGTGGCGGAACGACCCGGAAAGGTCCTTCACCATCCAGTTTGTTGTCCTCATTAAGGACTCCAGGGTCCATGGGGAGGCCTTCCCGTTTATATGCCAGGATCATTTTCAGACTCGCGGGATTGGCAATAGCATCCAGATGCTTCCGGCCGGAACAGGACGGCGCACTGTAGTCGCACCAGCCGTCTCCCGGATTCACTACCACGTCGGCCTGTTCATTATAATAGTAAGCGGAAGCGGGATATGTCCCCTGTACATGGTAGAGTTCAGGCTCCGGGTCCTCTACCAGGGGATGGTACTGGGACCAACCGTCCGGGGCATAGACCATGATGCTGCTGGCACTGGACAATATACCGGCGTCCTTGAGCAGGTCCTCCACAGGGAGCCCCGTGTATTCGGCATAAAAATCCCCCGATCGCGAGGTGTTCATCAGAAAAAACTGTGTGTGTGCGCCTAAGGCCATAATCTGAGCCTTGGTGTAGATACGGTACGGCGCGGCCACCAGTCCGGGATAATCCTTCGCATCCCCGGGATACCGGTCGGCCTGGATCTCATCTATATTGGAGTAACCGTCGCCGTCCGAGTCGAGTGATTCAATGGTTTTCACTGCCGCAGCGTTCCGCCCGTAGCCATGGTAATTAAGACCGTACTGGTTCATGGTGTCCTGGATATTTCCGCTCCCGTCATAGCCATAAGTATGGTGGCACCACTGGCAACTTCCCAGGCTCACCCACTTGCCGGGCTTCTTTTCATACTGGCCTCCGGTATGGCAAAGGACACAGTGATCCAGCTTGGTTCCCGTCTTGTCTGGATACATAGCCGTGAAGTTGGTCGAATCATGTTCTCCCTCGTGATGATAAGCACAGAAAACAACTGAAACCATGGCCATGATTCCCACAAAGACCCCGCATGTGATAAAAAACATCTTTCTTTTCATTTTTTCCTCCTGAATTTGTTTAATATTGAAATTGAAGACGGGCGGTCACCACGTCTTCCCACTCACTGTAGATAGAAGTTCCGGTCATGGAGTCCCTCATGATGAGCAGCGGTCGGTCGAATTTCGTCCGTGTCAGGTCGATGAGGAGGCGGGCATAAGGGTTCATCCACCAGTTCACGGCGAAGCTATAGCCCGTGGCCTTTCGGACCGAATCTCCCGGTTCAACTAAGTACTGATAAACCGCCGGATCAGCCTCAAAAGAATCGTATCTGAAAGCCAGTCCAAACGCACCCCAGCCCCCCTGCCAGAGACTTCTTTTTGGGCGCATGGGTTGAAGAACGCCTTTTTGGATCACCGGGTTCTCTCCGGTGACCATCCAGAGGAAAGACACATAATAATCCCTGAGCCCCACATCGAACCGGTTCGAACTGGTCTGTACCCCGCTGAACTTGGCCTTGATGTACTCACCGGACAAAAGGAAGGGGCCGTATGGCCAGGCAAGCTCGGCGCCATAACGGGTCAGCTTGTCCACATCCCGGACAATTGCGAACTTGGCAGAGGAGGCCACATCGAAGAATTTGGTAAGTCCGGTGGTCCTGATCGTTGCCTGAACATTGTTCCGGTCGATGTTGCCATAGCTCCCCGAGCCGCCAAACTGCAGGCCCTGGATAAAGGAACCGTCCTCCAGATGCTTGAAGGGCGACGCGACAACCCGGCCGATGACCTGGGGCGAGTCCACGTCTCCGCCTACGGTGTCATCCGGGCCGTCACCGTTAAAAAAGCCGATCCCATAATTAAACCTGTCGTCCCAGAGAGAATGATGGGCCATGAGCCCCAGATCCCTTCCGGGGGTGAGATAAAACCCCATGGATCTTTCTGCGAAAAAGAGATTACTGTCGGGGGTGACCTGTTCAAAACTGAAGGGAGACTTGTACTGGCCTACCCGGAAGGATGCGTAGGGGATCGCGTTGACATCCACGTAGGCGTCTAAGAGCCGACGGCTCCCTGCCCCCGAAAACTCATACTGGAACTTATAGTCGAAATGGCGGAGGATACGCCCTTTCATGATCAGTCGCGCGCGCCGGATGTCGAACCGGTTCTTATTGGGGTCCTCATTTTCGTATCGGAAGTAGCGGTAATCCACCTGAAGGAGGCCCCCCAAGGTGAGGGAGAAATCGTCGGGGTCCTTTGTGGAGAGACGAAACCCGTCTCGGTACGAAACCTCCAAGGGGATCCCTTTCCGTTGTTCCGCTTTTTCGGATGTTGTATCCCCCGGCGCTTTTGCTTTATGGTCCGCTTCTGTCCAGGCGGCCGCCTCCAATTTTTCTTCAACAGGAGAGGCGATTACTGGGCCGGCCTCCGCCTCCTTTTCAAGCAGGGCCCTTTCCCGCTCCAATACATGCTGTTCCCGCTCCATGAGGGAGCGGTCCCTTTCCTGAAAGCGGGTTTCTTCCTTTTTTATGGTGTCACGTATGGCTTGGGTCTCCTTTGCGGTAAGGCCGCCCTTCTTCTCGAAAATCTGAAGAAGCTGTTCGAGTGCCTTATTCCCTGCAAAAGTCTGGTTCACTGCGCCCATCGTGACCAGAATACATATTACACCGATCATCACAGCCATTGTATGACGGAATCCTGCCTTTCTTCTCTTGTCCATTTGAAATACGCCTTTTCTTGTTTCCCCTCGAATTTTTTGGAAATATCAATTTTGACATAAGTGAACACGTTTCCCAACGCTGCCGACATGAGCTGACAGCATCCTGATATCATAATAAGTTGGATATTGTCAATATCAATCTTTATAAAATACATTTTACATCTGATTGTATTTTTAATAACTATAAATTACTTTATCCTACTTATATGGATAGATACATTTAAGGCCTTCACTTGTTAGTCAAGGAGAAAAGCGATACAATTTAGTTACCAATTGAATCTTGTGCAAAAAGCACAAGAAACTTATTCATTGTTTTTCTTTGCGAGCTTTGCGACTTTGCGAGAGACCTTTTTGGTTCCGGCTTGTCCGGGTTAGGGGAGTTCTGGGTGTTGAGTCACAGGACCCGGGTGGGATAGAATATATGTCTCGTTAACATGGGTAGGCGTGGGAATGGAAGATGGCAACCAAAGATGCATGTTGACTTATAATTACAAAAATGGTCTACTGAGATCCAAACAAAGGAGGGGGATTTATGGAAAGCAAGACCCTGCTCAACACCCGGGAGATCGCGCAATTCCTAAACATCAACGAAAAGATGGTCTATACCCTTATCGCAGAAAAGGGACTTCCTGCCACAAAGGCCACCGGCAAATGGCTCTTCCCGCGTCACCTTGTGGAGCAGTGGTTGGAGAATCAGACCCTCAACTACCCCAAAACAGCCGATCCCCTCCCCCCGTACCACGGTTTACTCATCATAAGCGGGAGCAATGACATCCTTTTAGACAAGGCCATTTCCCTCTTCAACCGGCTCTATCCTGAGAATGTGGCGGTGTTCGGTAATTTAGGGAGTTTAGGTGGAATCCGCGCCCTGAGACGCAATCTCTGCCATATTGCATCAAGCCACCTGCTCCAGGAAAATGAACAGGAATACAATTTCGGCGTTGCCGAAGAGGAATTGGGTCAGATACCCGGTGTGATCAACTTCTGCAAACGGGAGCAGGGGCTCCTGCTAAGAAAAGGTAACCCTGAGAAGATTCAGGGAGTCCCGGACCTTGGGCGCAAAGGCATAAGGATAGTCAACCGATCATTAGGAACCGGGACACGGTTGCTCTTAGACGGTGAATTAGCGAAGGCGGGGATAGAAGGCGCACGTATTGAAGGTTACGACCGGGAGGTCACCCGTCACCTTGAGGTGGGATTAGAGGTGCTTGCAGGCCGCGCCGATACCGGACCCGGGATCAAAGCGGTGGCGGGGCTCCTCGATCTTGATTTTATCCCCCTGCGCTGGGAGAGATTTGATTTTCTGATTCAAAAGGACCGTTTTTTTGAAAAGGGGGTCCAGCTCTTCTTAGGGCTTTTGAGCGAGCCCGTGTTCAGGGAACTGATAACAGACCTGGCAGGATATGACCTGGATCTTTGTGGGAAGATGGTTTTTCCCCATGACACAACTGAAGAAAAAGAGGCATAATCAATGAAAAAATCCCGTTTCCCCTTAAACTCTTCTCTTTTTGGAGTTCTGTTGATCTCAGCTCAGTTCTTCCTCTCACAGCCCATCTACGCCGAGCCCCATGTAAAGCTGATTGTCTTTAATGCAGGCTCCCTTGCTATCCCTTTCAAGGCAATGAAAGAGAGATTTACCTCAGTTTATCCCGACGTCCGGATACAAATGGAGGCGGCCGGTTCCCGCACCTGCGCCCGCAAGATTACAGATCTCAAACGACCGTGTGACGTGATGGCGTCTGCTGACTACACGGTAATTGAAAACCTCCTTATGCCCGATTATGCAGACTGGAATATCTCGTTTGCCACCAACGAGATGGCCATTATGTATGGGCCCGGGTCTAAATTCTCAAAAGAGATCAATGGTGATAATTGGTACAAAATCCTTCTTCGAAAAGGAGTGGAATACGGGCATTCTGATCCCAATTGTGATCCCTGCGGGTACCGCACCATGTTGGTCTGGCAGTTGGCAGAGAAGCATTATCAGGTTCCTGGCCTTTACCAAGAACTCATCAATGGCTGCCCGCCTAAAAATGTAAGACCCAAAGAGACCGATCTCATAGCCATGTTGGAGGTGGGCCAGATCGACTATCTATTTATATACCGTTCTGTATGCGAGCAGCACAAGATGCCCCTTGTCCTGCTCCCGGTCGAGATCAACCTCAAATCCGTCCGATACGAGACATATTACAGAGAGGTGAAGATAAAGGTCAGCGGCAAGAAACCGGGTGAATTCATAGTAAAGACCGGCAAACCCATGGTTTATGGAATAACAATCCCCAAGAGCGCTCCTAATCGAGATGTGGCCACCCGATTCGTCGCATTTGTAGTGGGACCGGAGGGGCAGGAAATTATGCGACGCAACGGTCAGCCCCCCATCTCACCCCCGAACGCCACGGGCAAAACAGATCAGTTGCCTCCCCGGCTTCGCAAATTAGTTGAACGTAAGTAGTGTCTGGAAGAAATGACTTCCTCATTTCATAATCTTAATCATAATCCTAATCTTACTCAAAGCGATTATGATTAAGAGTACGATTAAGAGTGATGGACTCGTAAAAAGTCTCCAAGGCCGTCACTCCCGCGAAAGCGGGAGTCTCACGCCGTGGCGGGATTGATTTTCCTGGATTCCCGTTTTCACGGGAATGACAACAACTGATGCTTGCTGACTTTTTGCAAGTTAGTATACCTTAGTCTTTACTTAAAATTGCATCGCCGAAGGCGTACCACAACTTTAGGCACTTTTAACTTTAGGCACTTTTAATGATCCCCTTTTCAGGCAGAAAGAGCTTCAGATTTGCTTTCTCAGGCCTCGGTGTTATCCTCATCATCCTAATAGCCGTGCCCCTCCTAAGGATGATTCTGAGCGCGGACCCGGAGGTGATGCGATCGACAATCGCCGACAGGGAGGTAATGGCATCGATCTTCCTTACCCTCCGATGTGCCCTCTGGGCCACCATTGCATGTGCAATCCTCGGGATCCCCTTAGCATACCTCCTGGCCCGGTGGAATTTTCCGGGTAAGAGCCTTGTTCAGGGATTGGTGGACATCCCTGTAATGATACCACATACAGCAGCAGGAATAGCCCTGCTTATGGTCTATGGTCGTAATTTCTTTTTGGGAAAGACCTTAAACGAGATAGGACTGGATTTTGTAGGGACTGAAACAGGCATCAGCCTGGCCATGGCATACGTCTCCCTCCCGTTTCTGGTAAACGCGGCTAAGGACGGTTTCCTTGCAATCGATCCTAAATTAGAAAGGGTAGCCCGAACCTTAGGCGCATCACCGTGGCAGGCCTTTTTCCGGGTAAGCATTCCCCTTGCCTGGCGCTCTATTCTTTCGGGTAGTATTATGATGTGGGCGCGGGGAATCTCCGAATTCGGGGCCGTTATTATCCTTGCCTATCATCCCATGACAGCCCCCATCCTCATCTGGGAACGA
>Ga0222678_1000281_pt1 | contig 25066 bp, 13 predicted proteins | sample AntAcemetagen937_FD_179801 | JGI IMG/M metagenome (GOLD analysis project Ga0222678, IMG submission 179801) | Saline water microbial communities from Ace Lake, Antarctica - #937 | ecosystem: Environmental > Aquatic > Non-marine Saline and Alkaline > Saline | place: Antarctica: Ace Lake... | reverse complement strand
ATTGGGGTTGCGGATATACTTTTGAATCTGCCTATGATTTAACCTGTTTTTTTTACAAAGAAGAACAAATATATGAATGGGATGAAAATCCGTATTTCGAAGGCTGTATAGGTACAAACGTTGGTATTAAAAAATACCAGGATGAGAAATCCTTTGCCGTAGCACCCAATCCTGTTACCGGCACATCGCACTTAGTCTGTAATACATCAAACAATACTATGTTTGATTATCAGATTATTGATGTAAACGGAAATGTTTTGCAATGCGCATTAGGTGTTCAACCTGATGATATCTTAATACAAAACAGCCGTTTTTCTAATGGGATATATTTATTACGCTTATACTCTCACAATATTAAACAATATTTTTCAATTAAATTCATAATCAATTAAAAACTAATATTATGAAACGAAAAATTTTACTTTTTTTTATTTTGTGCAATTTTGTTTACTCAATAACACTTGCACAAAATTACATCCCATTTCCTGACTCCGGAGGAGTTTGGAAAGAAACCTACTCGTGGCAACCAAGCCCCTTTTTTTATAATGGGATTGGGGATACATATCTCGAAGGAGATACAGTTTTTAACGACACAGTATATCACAAAATTTATAATCTGAGGCGTGATGTATTTTGCTCTGATATTATCATAAGCGGACCTGAATATGATGGAGCACTGAGGGAGGATACAATTAATCACAAAGTTTATTATAGATGGAGTAACTATGCTGGAGAAAAATTGCTTTATGATTATACACTACAAGTAGGTGATACTCTACCCTACGAGATGGGTTGGTTTAGTCCTTATTTTGGAGTTTATGTCAAATCAATAGATACAATTACAACATTTGACGGCACCAATAGACGGATTTGGTATCTTGATCATGATATGCCATTTGAAGGATGGCCCCAGATTGTTGAGGGCATTGGTTGCACTTCAGGTTTATTGGGATATATTGAACCCTATTGGGAGGGCTGGAACGAATTGCTTTGTTTTTCGATAAATAATGATGAAGTTTGGCGAAGCTGGAGAGATACTTGTTATGTGATTACTGATAGCTGTGCAAGTGTTGGGATTGATGAAGCCCTGCATCCCAAGGCTAAAGTTGTTTGTTATCCAAACCCCGTAAGCAATTCAACAAGCGTTTATTTTGAAATTGATCAATCAAATAACTTTAACAACTATTTGATGGTCTTTGATTTATACGGTAAAGAAATTTCTTCACACGAATTTCACAACAGTTTTTTTAATATTAAAAGTCCTGCAAGTAATGGGGTTTACATAGTAAAAATATTTACAAAAAATAATTACTATATATGTAAATTAATTGTCACAAACTTAAAATAACAATTTATAATTGTTTATCACGAAAATAATTCCCAAAATAAATTATCCGTATTTATACTAATTCTTAACAATTTTGCAAAGCAAAAGCTGTTTAGAAGTAGTAATGCGGTACAAAACAAAACTGGAAATTTTGCAATTCCGTTTCGTACAAGTATATAATCTTGTATTTTTGTGATGATTTTAAAATCTCATAATAATGAAAAAACTTATATTTATTTCTGTCATTTCAATTCTGATTTTTTCAGGATGCTCTTTCAACAAAAAACCAGTAAACTATGTTGACACTTTTATTGGCACAGGTGGTCACGGACATACTTATCCCGGTGCAACTATGCCTTTTGGGATGGTGCAACTAAGTCCTGATACTCGTATCGACAGCTGGGACGGTTGCTCGGGTTATCATTATTCCGACAGTACAATTCTTGGGTTTAGCCATACTCATCTTTCTGGAACCGGAGTTGGCGATTATGGAGATTTTAGATTTATGCCTACTGTTGGTGAAGTAAAATTAATTCCAGGTGAGGAAAACAACCCTCAATCCGGTTATCGATCAACATTTAATCATAAAACAGAAAAAGCTGAACCCGGATATTATGCTGTCACTCTCGATGATTACAATATTGATGTAGAACTAACAACAACAAAACGGGCAGGTTTTCATAAATACACTTTCCCCGAAAGCAATCAGGCAAACATAATAATGGATCTTACTGAAGGAGTAACCTCCGACAAAATTATCTATCTTGAATTTCAGTTTTTAAGCGACAGAACTTGTGCAGGTATCAGACGCACAAAAGGTTGGGCAAAAGATCAGCAAACATATTTTTATGCAGAATTCTCAAAATCATTCGAAAACTTTGTTATTGAAGATGATGGTGAAACTCATAATAAATCATTCATAAAACAAAATGGAAAAGACATTAAAGCATTTGTTAGTTTTAGCACTGAAAAAAACGAAGAAATATTTGTAAAAGTTGGATTGTCTTCTGTTGATATTCCGGGAGCAAAGAAAAATCTAAACGCCGAAATCCCTGACTGGAATTTCAATAAAATTAAAAAACAAGCATCCCAAACATGGAACAAACAACTTAGTAAAATTAATGTTGAAGGAGGTTCTGATGAGCAAAAAACAGTTTTTTATTCAGCTTTATACCATTCATTTGTTGTTCCAAATATTTTTAATGATGTTGATGGAAAATTCAGAGCTCACGACGGGAAAAGATATCAAAATAAAAAATCGGATATGTACACAGTATTTTCATTGTGGGATACTTTCAGAGCCGAACATCCTCTGTTTACAATTGTTGAACCTAAACGAACAAATGACTTCATTAATTCGATGCTGAACATGTATCAAACTGGAGGATTATTACCTGTATGGGAACTTGCCGGAAATGAAACCAATTGTATGATTGGATATCATGCAGTGCCCGTTATTCTTGATGCCTACAAAAAAGGTATTCGTGATTTTGATGCTGAACAAGCTTTGCAGGCAATGATAAAAAGCGCTAATGAAAACCAGTTTGGACTTGATTCGTACAAAGAATTTGGATATATTCCTGCCGATAAAGAAAGTGCATCAGTTTCGAGAACTCTCGAATATGCTTACGACGACTGGTGTATAGCAGAAATGGCTAAAGAACTTGGCGATAAAAAAACATATAAGAAATTTATCAAACGAGCCCAGTATTATAAAAATATTTTTGATAAAGAAAGTGGTTTTATGAGAGGTAAAAGAAACTCTTGTTTCGTAAATCCTTTCGACCCGACAGAAGTAAATTTTATGCTTACCGAAGCAAATACATGGCAATATAATTTCTTTGCTCCTCACGATGTTTCCGGTTTAATTAATCGTCTTGGCGGGAAAGAAAAGTTCTCTGCAAAACTAAAAGAATTATTTTCAACTGAATCAAAGCTATCGGGTCGTCATCAATCGGATATTACAGGTTTAATTGGGCAATACGCTCACGGAAACGAACCTAGTCATAATATGGCTTATTTATTTAATTATGTTGGTGAACCCTGGAAAACTCAAAAAATTATACGACAAATTTTAGACGAGCTTTATACCCCAAATCATGATGGATATTGTGGAAACGAAGATTGCGGACAAATGTCGGCATGGTATATTTTAAGTGCAATGGGGTTTTATCCTGTTTGTCCGGGAGACAACACCTATGAAATTGGAACACCAATTTTTGATAAAGTAACTATCAATCTCGAAAATGGAAAGGCATTTGTTATTGAAGCAAAAAATGTTTCTGATAAAAATATTTATATTCAATCAGCAAAACTAAACGACAAAGAACATTCAAAATCTTACATTTTACATGATGACATAAAAAATGGAGGAACTTTAGTTTTTGAAATGGGAGACGAGGCAAATAAAAACTGGGGAAGCAGCGAAAATGACATTCCTGTTTCAGCAATTAAAGATGAAATAATTACATCAGTGCCACACTTTGTTTCTTCAGGAAATGTTTTCACAAAATCAATGAAAATTGAAATAAAACATTTTAATGATAATGCGGAAATTTATTTCACAACAAACGGAACAAGGTCCGATAAAACTTCACAAAAATATAATGAAGCAATTACAATAAAAAGAACAACAAATTTTAAAGCAATTTCTTATGAAAATGAAAAGGCAAGTAGAATAATTTCTGCCGAATTCAAAAAAATTCCACAAGGAAGGAGTATAAAAATTCTCAGCGAATATAATTCGCAATATACTGCAGGCGGTGATATTGCTTTAATAGATTATCAGCGTGGAGGCAGAAATTATGCAACGGGTGCATGGCAAGGATATCATGGAATTGATATGGACGTAATAATTGATTTGGGGAAAATTCAAAAAATAAATTTGCTTTCAACAGGTTTTTTGCAAGATCAAAACTCATGGATATTTATGCCCGAAAAAGTTGATTATTTAATTTCTGTTAATGGAAAAGATTTCGATTTTATTGGTTCTGTAAACAACAACATATCTTTAAGGGATGATGGTGGAATTATCCAAAATTTAGCTTTAAGAAAAATCAACAAAAAAGCCAGATACATAAAAGTAATCGCAAAAAATATGGGCAATTGTCCGGATTGGCATAAAGGGGAAGGTGGCAAAACCTGGATTTTTGCTGATGAAATTGTAATTGAATAATACATAGCCGTAGTACGACTCAAAGTCGTGCTACGGGTTTTTAAACAGCGCCTAAACTCAGTACTATACTCTAAGTCGTGCTACGGGTTTTTAACAGCCTAAACTCAGTACTACACTCAAAGTCGTGCTACGGGTTTTTAAACAGCCTAAACTCATTACTACACTCTAAGTCGTGCTACGGATAACTTAAAATAACCCCTTTAAATTTTGACTCTAAGATTTTTTTTGTAAATAAAACATATAATAAATATCCTCTATATTTTTGATGACATGGAGGATATTTTTATTGCCTGAAATTCATAATCTAAAACCAATATAAATAAACTTTTTGCGTAATGAAAATTAGTGTTGTTTGACACAGACTAATAATATTTTGTAATTTTGTGCTAAATTTTAAAAAATCATGAGAAACTAATTCAAAGTCTTAAAATTCAATATAATATGGAAAAGAAAAAATTTATAACATGTGAAGGTAACTATGCTACATCATATATTGCATATATGTTTAGTGAAGTTGCTGCCATTTATCCTATCACTCCATCATCAGATATGGCGGAGTACATTGACCAATGGGCTGCCAATGGACAAAAGAACATTTTTGGGGAAACTGTAAGAGTTTCTGAAATGCAGTCAGAAGGCGGTGCATCTGGTGCTGTTCACGGAGCTTTACAAGCAGGAGCTTTAACAAGTACTTTTACTGCATCACAGGGATTATTGCTTATGATTCCTAATATGTACAAGATATCAGGCGAATTATTACCGGCAGTTTTTCATGTAAGTGCACGTAGTTTAGCTGCTCAGGCACTTTCAATTTTTGGTGACCATAGCGATGTTATGAGTTGTCGTCAGGCTGGTTTCGCAATGCTTGCAACAGGTAGTGCTCAGGAAATTATGGATATTGCCGGAGTTGCCCACTTAACTGCAATTAAAACAAGAATTCCTTTTATACATTTCTTTGATGGTTTTAGAACTTCACACGAAATACAAAAAGTTGAAGCTATGGACCAGAATAAGATGGCTGAATTAGTTGATTATGATGCACTACAAAAATTTAGAGATAATGCTCTTAATCCTGAACATCCGGTTACTCGTGGTACTGCTCAAAATCCTGATATTTATTTCCAATCAAGAGAAGTAGCAGATAAATTTTATGATAATATTCCTGATATCGTTGATGAATATATGCAGGAAATGAAAGAAATTACAGGAAGAGAATATCACCCCTTTAATTATTATGGTGCCGAAGATGCTGAAAACATTGTAATTGCAATGGGTTCGATAACTGAAACAATAAAAGAAGTTGTTGATTATAAAAATGCTCGCGGTGAGAAAATAGGCTTAATAATAGTTCATCTTTACAGACCATTTTCAAAGGAATATTTTATGAAAGCTTGTCCTGAGTCAGTAAAAAGAATTTCTGTTCTCGACAGAACTAAAGAAATTGGTGCTAACGGAGAACCACTATATCTTGATGTAAGAGATTTGTTTTATGGCGAAGAAAATGCCCCAATAATTGTTGGTGGACGTTATGGGTTAAGTTCAAAAAACACTACACCTGCAATGATGATTTCTGTATTTGATAATCTTGCTTCCGAAAAACCTAAAAACCGTTTTACTGTTGGAATTAATGATGATGTTAAACATTCTTCATTGCCAATACTTCCCGAAATTAGTGTAGCTCCTGAAGGAACTTTCGAAGCTAAGTTCTACGGACTTGGTGCTGATGGTACTGTCGGTGCAAATAAAAACTCGATAAAAATTATTGGTGGATCCACTGATAAATATTGCCAGGCGTATTTTGCTTATGATTCTAAGAAATCAGGTGGTATCACTGTTTCTCACCTAAGATTTGGTGATAATCCTATTCGTTCCCCTTATCTTGTTGGAACTCCCGATTTTGTTGCTTGCCATGTTTCTGCATATCTTGATAAATATGACATGCTTAAAGGATTGAAAAAAGGTGGTACTTTTTTATTGAACAGTATTTGGGATGTAGAAGAAACAAAAGACAGACTCCCTGATAACATGAAGAAATATCTTGCTGAAAATGATATTTCAATGTATATAATCAATGCAACCATAATTGCCGAAAAAATTGGTCTTGGAAACAGAACAAATACTATTATGCAATCTGCTTTCTTTAAAGTTGCTGAAGTTATTCCTTACGAAGATGCAGTTAATGAAATGAAAACTGCAATTAAAAAATCATATGGTAAAAAAGGAGAGAATATTGTAAATATGAACTACGCTGCCGTTGATAATGGTGGTGCTATTGTTAAAGTGGAGATTCCTGAAGAATGGAAAAACATTATTCCTAAAGAAGAAAAAGAAGAAAAAGATTTACCTGATTTTATTAAAAATGTAGCTGATCCTATTAATATGTTAAAAGGTGATGACCTTCCGGTAAGTGCATTTCTTGGTCGTGAAGATGGTACTTTTCCTGCCGGAACTACTGCTTACGAAAAACGTGGTGTTGCTGTAAATGTACCTGAATGGAATGCTGATAATTGTATACAATGTAATCAATGTGCTTATGTATGTCCTCATGCTGTAATTCGTCCGTTTCTTTTAACTGATGATGAAGCTGCAAATGCACCTGAAGGTACTAAAACTATTAAGGGTATTGGAGCAACTAAAGAATATAAATTCAAAATTCAAATTAGTGTTCTTGATTGTACAGGATGTGGTAGTTGTGTTGAGGTTTGTCCATCAAAAACAAAAGCATTAGTTCTAAAACCAATCGGTACTCAGCTTGATGAAGTTGACAGATGGAATTATATGCACGAAAAAGTTGGTTATAAAGATGATGTTGTTCCTAAAGACAAAACTGTTAAAAATAGCCAATTTTCACAACCTTTATTTGAGTTCTCCGGAGCTTGTGCCGGTTGTGGAGAAACACCTTATATTAAAATTCTTACACAATTGTTTGGTAAAAGAATGATGATATCCAATGCGACAGGGTGTTCTTCAATTTATGGTGCTGCCGCTCCTTCAACTCCTTATTGTCCAAGCCGGGTAAACGGTCACGGACCAGCATGGGCAAATTCATTATTCGAAGATAACGCAGAATACGGATACGGAATGTCTGTTGGTGTTTCAAAAATGAGAGAACGTCTTGTTGATAGAATGCAAAAAGCTATGAAAAAAGACTTTAATGCTGAAACAAAAGAAGCAATGCAGGAATGGATAGATGCAAAAGATGATGCAGTAAATTCTGAAATAGCCTCAGGAAAAGTTGTTAAATCTCTCGAAAATGAAACTGATCCTTTAGCAGAAAATATTCTTAACCTTAAACAATATCTAGTAAAAAAATCACAATGGATTATTGGTGGTGACGGATGGGCTTATGATATTGGATATGGAGGATTAGACCATGTTCTTGCTACAGGTGCGGATGTAAATGTATTAGTTTTGGATACTGAAGTTTATTCTAATACCGGAGGACAAGCATCTAAATCAACTCCTACAGGTGCAGTTGCTAAATTTGCTGCCTCAGGAATGAAGGTACGGAAAAAAGACCTTGGTGCAATGTTTATGACTTACGGTTATGTTTATGTTGCACAGATTTCGATGGGTGCAAGTCAATCACAGGTTTTTAAAGCTGTAAAAGAAGCAGAAGCATATCCCGGTCCTTCAATAATTATTGCTTATTCTCCTTGTATTGCTCATGGTATCAAAGGTGGTTTAACAGGATCTCAGGCAGAAGAGAAATTTGCTGTCGAAGCCGGTTATTGGCATAATTATCGTTATAACCCTCTTCTTGAAAAAGAAGGTAAAAACCCATTTACTCTTGATTCGAAAGAACCGGATTGGAGTAGATTCCAAGATTTCCTTAACCATGAAGTAAGATATACTTCTCTTACTAAAACTTTCCCCGATGAAGCAAAAAGATTATTCAAAATAGCTGAAGAGGATGCTAAGTGGAGATATAACAATTACGTGAGAATGTCTAAAATGGATTTTTCAAAGTAATTGAAAAAGAATTTCTAATTTTAGAACCGGATTCTAAGGAGTCCGGTTTTTTTGTTTTTTGTTGAATTGTACTTTGAATTTGTTGTGAAATATTGAATAATGAAAAAATATAATAAAACTAAATAGCATTATTATGAAAAATATTAAATCTCTCTTTCTAGTAATTTTCCTTGTCGGAATAATTTCTGGATGTAAAACAAATCAGGAAAATCCTGAAAAAGCAAATAATGATTATCTCTTGTTTGCGACATTGTTTCAACAAAAAGCAGCTGAAAAAAGAGCATTATCTTATCAAGCATTTAATATGGCGAAGCTGGTGCTCGACAATGAAATGAGAAGAGCCGGATTAACAAAAAAGCTTGCGATAGTTGTTGATATTGATGAAACTATACTTGACAACAGCCCTTTCGAAGCAAAATGTATAGTTGAAAATGCTGATTATCCAAAGTATTGGAATGAATGGTGCGAACTCGCAAATGCAAGACCACTTGCCGGTTCAGTTGAGTTTTTGAATTATGCAAAATCAAAAGGTGTGGATGTGTTTTATATTACCAATAGAAAAATAAAAATTTATGATGCTACTCTAAAAAATCTTCATGAGAAAGGTTTTCCTTTTGTTGATAAAGAACATCTTTTGATGAGAACCGACAAATCTGACAAGGAGCCTCGTAGAAATATTGTAAAAGCCAATCATGAAATAGTTTTATTGATGGGAGACAATCTTGGTGACTTTATGAATATTTTTGATAATAAAAATATTGAAGAAAGATTTTCTTTGACTGATAGTCTGAGAAATGAGTTTGGAAGAAAATTTATTGTATTGCCAAATCCTATGTATGGAAGTTGGGTAAATGAACTCATTTATAATGATTTCGATCTTACAAAAGAAGAAAAAATTGTGAAGTTTAAAGAACAGTTAATTGATTTTTAAGATACAGAAATCTGAATAATGAATATCGAACACCGATTTTTGATTTGCGAAGTACCAAAAATCTAAAATCTAAAATCTAAAATCGTTAATCGATGTTCGATATTAAAACTGTTTTTTTATTTTATTGCAATACAGACAAGTGCTAATTAATTTCAAAAACAAAAGGAAGCCTTGCCTGTACACCTTCCATTTCTGAAATTTCTTTTATGTAGTTATAATAATTATAGTGCTGACCAAGTTCACTTTTTATTAACATGGCTTTTGTATTGTTGAATAATTCAGTAAATATTTCCTGGAAAGGATCTTTGTGTTCAGGAAGCTCAATAACTCTATAATCCGGCAGTTCAGCAATTTCGACAGCTGCAGCTATTGCATCTTCTATTCCGCCTAATTCATCAATTAAGCCAATTCGCAATGCATCCACTCCACACCATACCCTTCCTTGTCCGATTTTATTCACTTGTTCGGTGGTCATATTTCTTCCTTCGGCAACAAGATTTAAAAATTCATTATATATTTTATCAACACCTTTCTGTATGATTTTTCTTTGATAAGTTGTTAAAGGACGGTTTGCAGTTATATAATCTGAATTTTCATTTGTTTTTACATTATCATAAGTAATCCCAAGTTTATTTTTATAAAAATCTTTAAGGTTAGGAATAATTCCAAAAACACCGATAGATCCTGTAAGTGTTGTTGGGTCGGCAAATATTTTATCAGCAGAACAAGATATCCAGTAACCACCTGAAGCAGCAAGATTACCCATTGAAACAATAACAGGTTTTATTTTGCTTGTAAGTTCAACTTCTCTGCGAATAACTTCAGAAGCAAGTGCACTTCCTCCACCGGAATTTACACGGAAAACTACTGCTTTTATGTTATCGTCGAGTCTTGCTTTACGAAGTGTTTTTGAAATTTTTTCTGAACCAATTTTACGTTCGCCACCTTCACCTCCTTCAATAGAGCCAATTGCATAAACAATAGCTACTTTGTTTCTGCTACGTTTAATAGTTTTTGAAGTGGCAGGAGCGTTAGTATATTTATTCATAGATAATGTATTGATTTTGTCATTTTCGCCAATTCCGAGTTTATTGCGGAGAACTTCAAGAACTTCATCTTTATACATTATCTTATCAATAAAATTATGTTTTAGTGCTTGGTTTGCTTCAGTAACATCAAGATTGTTAGCTATAAGATTTAAATTTTCAATCGAAATACCTCTGGTTTCTGAAATTGCTTCAAGTAATTTTCCCCAAATAGAATTTACGAGAGTCTGCATTTGCTCACGATTAGCTTTGCTCATTTTATCCAAAATAAGTGGTTCGACTGCACTTTTATATTTTCCTACTTTAATAATTTGAGCTTCAATATCTAATTTTTCGAGAGTACCTTTTAAAAACATAATTTCGGCATCTAAACCTTTAAACAAAATATCTCCGTCAGGATTGAGAATTATTTCATCAGCAACAGTTGCAAGATAATATGCAGTTGTTGAATAAGATTCAGCATAACTGATAATAAATTTTCCTGATTCTTTGAATGCAATCATTGCATTACGAATTTCTTCAAGTGTAGAAATACCTGTTGGAATACTACTTAGATCAAGGTAAATACCTTTTATGTTTTCATCTGTTGCAGCTTTTTTTAAGTTTTTCAATACATCATTTAATCCTGCGGTATTGTTTGATTTCATATTTTGGAAATCAAAATTTTCAAAAGGATTATTTGGAGTACGATCGTAAATAGGCTTGTCGAAAGTTAAACGTAACAATGATTTCTCTTTTACATCAACTGCTTTGTCATCTGCAAATGATGCAATAGAAGCAATTAATCCTATAAAAAGAAAAAATACTATAATAAATGTCAGGAAGAAACCCAACATTGATGCAAACATAAATTTAAAGAATTGTTTCATGATATTTTTGTTTAGATAATTTATATAAAGTTGGTTTATCAATGCAATAATAAGAAATATTTCTTAATGCTCAGCAGTGTTTTAGAAATTATATCTTCAATTAATTAAATATCAACAGTAGTATGTGAATAATTATTTTAAAATTCTATTTAATGAACAATTAAAATTGTGATATTTGTTTTTGCAGATCATAAAAAATGAAGGAATTTAAAATTTTTAAGAAATCAATTTTAATTATTATTCTTTTTTGTTTTTACAACGGAAGTTATAATTTGCCGGCCTCAAACGTGGATAGTATTCCTGACTATGATAATGAAATTGCAAATATTCCTTTTTTTGTCAACAGTCTAAAAAGAAATATAAATGTGTTTATTATTAATCCTGAATTATACAAAATAAATGAGACACGTATTATTATTAGAAAAAAAATTAGCTCATTATATAAAATAATGACAATTGGAAAAATGTCGTGTAATGAATTGGCTGTTTTTCTTCATTCAAACAATTCTGAAATTTCAATTCTACAAGCAAAAAATATTTCGAAATTGTATATTAGTGAATCGAATAAAGAGGGTGTAAATCATGATATTGCATTTAGTCAAATGTGTCTTGAAACAGGTTTTCTGAAATTTAATGGAGTTGTTCATCCAAATCAAAATAATTTTTGTGGTTTAGGGACAATAAATATTGATAATTGTGGACAAAAATTCAATTCAAAAAAAGAAGGAATAAGGGCGCATATTCAACATTTAAAAGCATATGCCAGTGATAAATCGATAAAAAATGCATTGCTTGATAATAGATTTTATTTTGTAGAACGCGGAATATCACCAACTGTTGATAATCTCTCCGGAAGATGGGCATCTGATCCGGAATATAGTAACAAGATTAAAAGTATTCTTGATAAGCTGTGGAGAGGGTAGATTCACAGAATATTTTACTAAATATTTTATTTTCATAAGTAATTTTATATTGATTTCTTCAAAAGAAATTAACAATCCCCAAATTTTAAAAATCTTATTGTAATTTTGAATATTATCAATTTTTTTTCTACAATGTATAATAATGTATATCTTCTTTTGGGAAGTAATCTTGGTGAAAAATTATTAATTCTAAAGGAAGCTTTGGAATTTATCAGGATTGAAATAGGTGATGTTGTTAAATGTTCATCATTTTATGAATCTGAGCCATGGGGTTTTTCCTCTGAAGATATATTTGTAAATCAGGTTGTCTTGATTAAAACGGAATTGTCTCCTTTTATTATTTTAAAAAAAAATCAGGAAATCGAAAAAAAATTAGGAAGGAAAAAACATGGAGACCGATATCAATCAAGATTAATTGATATCGACATTCTTTTTTTTAATGATGATATTATAGAAACTGAAGAGCTTATTATTCCACATAAGCAATTACACAAACGGATGTTTACACTTTTGCCGCTTTATGAATTAAATAAAAATCTTTTACATCCTAAATTAGGAAAAACTATTTCGGAATTGATAGAGAAATGCAAAGATGAAATTAAAGTAAAAGTGATTAAAAAGTTTTGAAAAATATTATAAATGAAATATAATTATATAGCAATTGAGGGAACTATTGGAGCCGGTAAAACTACTTTAGCAGAAAAAATTGCTGAGCAATATAATGCAAAGTTAATTTTAGAACAATTTGAGGACAATGATTTCCTTCCGAAGTTTTATAAGGAACCGGATAAATATGCTTTTCCTTTGGAGATGTCTTTTATGGCTTCCCGTTTTCAGCAATTAAAGGATCAATTATCAAATCAGGATCTTTTTAAGAGTTTTACGATTGCTGATTATTTTATTAATAAAACATTGATTTTTGCACGAAATACTTTGAAGGATGATGAATATGCGTTGTTCTCAAAGTTTTTCAATTTTATAAATTCATCTCTCCCAAAACCTGATCTTTTGGTTTATCTCTATGTTGATGTAGATCGTTTAAAAAATAACATTGTAAATCGTGGGCGCGAATATGAGAAAAATATTAAAAAATCATACCTTGATAAAATTCAAAGTGGATATTTTAATTATATTCGACAACAACGCAAAATGCGAATTCTTATTATTGATGCAAATAATATCGATTTTGTGAAAAACCAAGATGATTATTATAAAATAATAAATGTTATAAAACAATCGTACGAAATTGGAATTCATAGAATAGAACTAACATAAGGTCAGTCACAACTTAGTTTCCGAAAAAACAGACTAATAATAAAAAGCCCCTTAAACCGATAATACCGGAAGGGGCTTTTTTCATGAAAAAAAATCAAATTTTTCTATTTTACTAAAGCGATAAAATCAGCTTCGTTTTCGTAATTGATAAATTCTCTGTCAGCTTTAGCTTGAGCTTTTAAAGCAGGGCATTTTTCAATTGCCTTTAACAGATATTCATACATCATTGATGTGTTTGTAGTACGTGATCCAATTATAGCAAGTAAATAATAAGTTTCTGCGGTATTTTCTTTTGTGCATTTAAGAGTTTTTTCTGCAGCTTCAATATTACCTGTCATCATCTGAGCTAAAGCAACATTATAATCACATTTTGTATTTCCGAATAAGCTTAATGCTTTATCGTAATTTCCATTTTCAATTTCGATAACACCGAGATTATAATCAACATTTTCGCCTAAGCTTTTTGCTTTAAGGAAATGTTCACCGGCTTCTTTATAATTACCTAATTTGCATGCAAGAACTCCTAAGTTGTTAATAATTTTTCCATTATTTTCTGTTAACTCATTAGCTTTAGCGAGAAATTTTGAGGCCTTGTCGTAATTTCCAAGTTCAATATTTACCATTCCTAAGTTGTTATATGCACTCCAGCATTTTGGGTGTAATGAAATAACATCTTTGTAAATAGCTAATTTTGTATTTAGGTCATTAATAAGAGTTGCAGCAAACATTAATTCTTTTCCATCAAGTTGTGATGGGTCTGAAGTAGCAAATTTTACAATTTCTTCGCTTGAAAGTTTTGGTTCATAACAGTTAACAAAAATATCTGATCTTCTTAATGGAGGTAAAATATTTTCTTCAATTTCAGGATAAATTACAATCATATTTCTGATTTCCTGCTCTTTTTTGTCAGGAGTTGCAGCAGATTTTACAACATTAAGAATTATGTTTTTATCGGCAATATCAGAAGTAGTAATTGCATCAATGAATCCGTTCCAGTCTGGTCCGTAATGATTAAGAACAAATGTAATGTCTTCTTCAACATTATTAATATTAAGTTTCGAATCTTTTGCTTTTGCTAATTGTTTAATTTTTCGAAGCATGTATTTATGAGCTGTTTTAGATCTGTTTTCTGAAAGTCCTTCGTTGAAAGTTTCTTCACCTTCGGGAGAAGCCCAGCCATTAAGTTCGATATTTTTTATTACCCAACCTTCATTAATAAAATCAAATATTTTATTTAATGATTCTTTTGATTCAGGAGCTTTGTTCATTGGTACTCTCCAGTTTAGATTATGTCTGTTAACCTGGTAGAAAAGACCTGAATTTTTTGTAATAATATTTTCCTTTACATAATTATGATAAGCGATAATCATATTTTCGTTATCGAATATTCTTTCTGAAGTATAGATAACTCCGTCAGCTAATTTTCTTTTTCCAATTTCGATAAAAGTTGCACTTGCTTTTATTTCTTCAAGATTTGAATAAACTATGTCTTCTGCTTTATAAACAATTGGTCTAATAATCAACTCAGAATTGTTCATTTCAGGAGTGTAATCAACTTCAGTATAATAAGTAAAAGATCCACCTGTTTTATTATTAATAAGAGTGCCATCACCACTTACATCTTCACCTATTAATGAGAAGCTTGGAAGAACAGTTTCACCACCATTATAAGTTAATACAGGAGTTAAACACATTGCAGATTTTTTGCTGAAGTATTTTTCCGGAACGTTTCCTTTGATAGTAACTTTAATTTTTTCGCCATGTTCTTCAAGAACTTTTGGAGTAGCATTTATAGTTACTTCGTCGAATTTTTTTGCCATACTTTTTATGCTACCTTGTCCGAATTTATATGTTAATCCAAGACCCAATGAGCTATACACATCTTTTTTACTATCAGCAACCCAAGAAGCGTCAAGAATATCAGATTCGGAAAGTTTCCAAGTCACGTCCAGATTTAAATCCCAACTCTCAGCTAATTCATAATCAACTCCAAAACCAACAGGTACTATTAACTCAACTTTTCTGCTATTAAAACCACCGCCCTTATCAATTTCAGGACTGTTTTCATCACCGAAAATACGGATTTGCTTACCACCTTCAAACAACGTCGACCTAAACTGTACTTGTCCAAAACCAATTAAACCATGAACTGAAATTAATCTATTAGGTTTAAAACCAAAAATTAAATTACTAAAGTTAACTTTTGTATTGATAGTAAAATCATATAAATCTGAATCAAATGTGCGGTTTAAACTTTCTCCTCTATCTTCATCTATAGCTCTATAAAAACGAACATCTAAACCAAAAATAGGAGTAAGTTGCCTTCCGAAATACATATCTCCTCCAGGACCAAATTCATATCCCGAAATATCACCGAAAAGAAAGTTCCCTCCGATGTGACCACCAGAGAACCAATATGGGGCAAATGATCCTGTTTTTACTTTTATTTCAGCTTTTTCTTCTGTTCCCTGTCCATAAAAGATTACAGGGATAATTGCAAAAACTGTAATTGCAATTGTTTTTAAAATAATTTGATTGATTTTTTTCATGATATTTTTATTGAATTAATATGTAATGTTGATTTTCTTAACTAACAAATGTATATATAATTATTGTAATTATCAAACATTTAGTGAAATTATTTTCTTTAATGAACAAAAGTAATCTTTTTATATAAATTTTTCAAAAAGATAATAATATTTTTTTTGATTTTATTATATATGTAACTACCATCTTTATAGACAGATAGTATAAATATACGTAGAATAAATAAAATAGTTACATTTTTGAAAATTTTGAGAAGAGATCCCAAATAACTATTCCTGCACAAACCGAAATATTTATTGAGTGTTTTGTCCCAAATTGTGGTACTTCGATACAAGTATCTATCATATTCATAATTTGTGTATCAATGCCTTTTACTTCATGACCAAAAATAATAGCAAGTTTTTTGTTTTTATCCGGGAAATATTTATCTAAATAAATACTTTTATCTGCTTGTTCTATGCCAATAATTGAGTAGTTATTCTTTTTAAGTAATTCTATTGAGTCGGAAGTTTTGTTAAAATATTCCCAATCAACAGTTTCGGTTGAACCTAGTGCAGTTTTCTGAATATCTTTATTTGGAGGTGTAGCAGTAATTCCACACAAATGAATTTCTTCAATCATAAATGCATCTGATGTTCTGAATACCGACCCAATATTGTTTAAACTTCTTATATTGTCAAGGACAATTGTTATTGGAGTTTTTTTTGCTTTCTTGAACTCCTCTACACTAATTCTTCCCAATTCGCTGTTTTTCGTTTTTCTCATTAATAAATGTATTCTGTTAATTTGAATAAATACAAAAGTAGATGAAAAAAATAAATGATTAAGAATTTTAGATTTATCTTTAAAAAACTTTAGTCATCAGTTTAGAATTGCTTTGTTTTATTTTACATTTTGGGCGTTTTACTTTTAAAAATAGTAAAGTTAATCTGCACTAGTATTGCAGATAATCTTAACTTTGTTTTTCAATTTTAATAAAAAGCATTGGTAGAGCATAAGAAAAAAATAGCAGAAACACCTTTAATGAAGCAATACAATTCCATTAAGGCTAAATACCCTGATGCAATGTTGCTTTTTCGAGTTGGTGATTTTTATGAAACATTTGGAGAAGACGCTATAAAAGCTGCAAATATTCTTGGAATAGTGTTGACACGAAGAGCAAATGGTGCAGCTTCTTATATAGAACTGGCAGGATTTCCGCATCATTCTATTGATATTTATCTGCCAAAACTTGTAAGGGCAGGACAAAGGGTGGCTATTTGCGATCAGCTTGAAGACCCGAAACTTACAAAAAAAATTGTTAAACGGGGAGTTACCGAACTTGTTACTCCGGGAGTTTCGTATAATGATAAAATTCTTGAGCAAAAAGAGAATAATTTTCTGGCAAGCATTCATTTACATGGAAATAATTCAGGTATTTCATTTCTTGATATTTCGACCGGAGAGTTTTTTGTTACCGGGGGTTCGCTGGAATATGTTGATAAGCTTATTCAAAGCTTTAAACCCAGCGAAATTATTATTCAGAAAAATAAAAAAGAGAGGTTTTTTGAAATATTCGGAAATAAACATTTTATTTCCACTTTCGAAGATTGGGTTTTTACAAAGGAGTTTTCTTACGATTTATTGCTAAAACATTTTGGAACAACTTCTTTAAAAGGTTTCGGGATAGAGAATCTTGAGAATGCTATTATTGCTGCAGGAGCAGCCTTCCATTATCTTGCTGAAACTCATCACGACAAGGTAAATCATATTACAAAAATTTCGAGGATTGAGGAAGATAAATATGTGTGGCTCGACAGATTCACAATTCGTAATCTTGAGTTGATTTCTTCTCCAAATGAAGATGCAACAACTCTACTTGATGTTATCGATCAAACAATCAGTCCGATGGGTTCGCGATTATTAAAAAGATGGATTGTGCTTCCACTGAAAGAAAAACAACCAATTGAAGAACGACTTGATATTATTGAATATCTGATAAAAAATAAAAATATTAATGATGTTCTCAGTAGAAACTTTAAAGTTATTGGCGATCTTGAGCGTTTGATTTCAAAAGTGGCAATTGAAAGAGTTAACCCCAGGGAATTAATTCAACTGAAAAGAGCTCTTCATTCAGTTGAAACAATTAAAAATACTTGTGAGCACTCTGAAAATTCAGCATTAAAAAAGATTGGAGAACAACTAAATTTTTGCCCTTCTATTCGCAGCAGAATTGAGAAGGAAATAAATGAAGATCCACCAGCTATGTTAAATAAAGGTAGTGTTATTGCTGATGGAGTTTCTGAGGAATTGGACGAGATAAGAAAATTGATGTTTTTCGGAAAGGATCATCTTGTTAAAATTCGCGAAAGAGAAGTTGAGAACACAGGAATTACTTCTTTAAAAATAGGTTATAATAATGTATTTGGGTATTATCTGGAAGTAACAAACAGGTTTAAAGATCAAGTACCTGAAGAATGGCATCGTAAACAAACTCTTACAAATGCCGAAAGATATATTACTGAAGAGCTAAAAGAATATGAAGAAAAAATTCTAAATGCCGAAGAAAAAATCCTTACTCTTGAAACTAAATTATTTGAAGAATTAGTTATTAGTCTGGCTGATTACATTAGAACAATACAAACAGATTCGATTTTGATTGCACGACTTGATGCTTTGCAGTCATTTGCTGCGGTCTCGGAAGCAAATAATTATAAACGTCCGAAAATTAATAATTCATATATTATTGATATCAAAGACGGAAGGCATCCTGTTATTGAAAAAGAACTTCCGCTTGATGAAAAATATATTGCCAACGATGTTTATCTGGATAATAAAAATCAACAAATAATTATAATTACTGGTCCAAATATGTCTGGGAAATCTGCATACTTACGGCAGACAGCATTGATTGTTTTGTTGGCACAACTTGGTTGTTTTGTGCCTGCCGAATCAGCAGATATTGGCTTGGTTGATAAAATTTTTACACGTGTAGGCGCATCAGATAATATTTCTTCAGGTGAATCTACTTTTATGGTTGAGATGAACGAAACTGCCAGTATTTTGAATAATATTTCAGATCGTAGTTTGATTCTTCTTGACGAGATAGGCAGAGGAACAAGTACTTATGATGGTATTTCAATTGCATGGTCTATTTCCGAGTATCTTCATAATCATCCTATGTTCAGAGCAAAAGTTTTGTTTGCAACACATTATCATGAGCTCAACGAAATGACATCCACAATGAACAGGATAAAAAATTATCATGTTTCAGTTAAAGAAATTGGTAATAAAGTCATCTTTTTGAGAAAAATGAAGAAGGGTGGAAGTGAACATAGTTTTGGAATTCATGTTGCAAAAATGGCAGGAATGCCAGCAAAAGTTATTGAAAGAGCAAATCAGTTGCTCGAACAACTTGAAAAATTACATACAAGCGAGGAACTTACAAAAATACCCAAAGGAAAAAATAAAAAATCTGACTACGATAACTATCAGTTAAGTTTTATTAATCTTGATGATCCCCTTCTTTTACAGATAAAAGAAGATATTTTAAATACCGACATTAATACACTAACTCCTGTTGAGGCTCTAATGAAACTTAATGAGATTAAGAAGTTGCTGGGAAAGTAAGTTGTTGTGATTGTTTGTAATATTCAAGTTTCTTGTATTTTGTTTCTTGTTAAATCTAAAATTTATAATCTTTTTTCCAAGAAACCACTATTTTAATAAAAAGAGCAAAATTTTCTTGTTGGTTTATAAAAATGTTTTTACTTTTGCAAACTCAAAAACGCGAAAGTAGCTCAGCTGGTAGAGCACGACCTTGCCAAGGTCGGGGTCGCGGGTCCGAATCCCGTCTTTCGCTCTAATCCCGATGGAAACAAAAATTGAAATTCGGGATTTTTCTTTGAAATATCTGCCCAGGTGGTGGAATTGGTAGACACGTTGGACTTAAAATCCAATGATCATTGCGATCGTGCGGGTTCAATTCCCGCTCTGGGTACTTTAAAGTAAAGCCCTCACTCTTTTTTGAGTGAGGGCTTTTTTGGTTTTTACTGTTGTATTTATTTTGTTATTGTGGAACTCCGAAAAAAATCGAAAATGTTTGTTTTTTTGTCCGTAGGACAAATATTATTGTAGTAGCAAAGTATCAACAAAAGAAAATATTTACCGCGTAGCGGTTACACATCAAAAAAGTTGAACAGGAATTTTTCGTACACCTAAAAAATCTGTGATTTTTATTAAGTAAAAATATTTTTGTAAATTTGAAAAATAAAATTATGAAAAATTATCTTCTGAATGAAAATACGTAAATAATCAATATATTAACAGAATGCAATGGGCAATTGCGAAATATGGTATGTGGTGTAGTAAATACTTAGGAAATAGGACAAATTATAAAAAAAATGCTACCACATGAAAACATAAATAATTCAAAGATACAAGATAGTTTTTTTTCAAAACTAATTGAAAGGTTACGTCCGATTTTAAATCAAATTGCTGAAGGAATTTATAACTTCCTTCAAAAGGCTCCAGAGAATTTCTACATATTATCAAAGTATGGATGGTATTTTGATATCGAAGAAGCACCAAGAAAAGTTATTGAATTAGGCGAATTACTGACTAATGGTAACGTTGAAAAAGTTGATGAATATCTTTCAAAATACTATACTAATAATTTAAAATCAATTGAAGAAAAACTTATAACGAATTACCCTTACCGAAAAAAAATTATTATTGAAGCATTTAAAAACCACAACAATAAATTATACTTTTCATCAATTACAATGATGTTGACTCAGATTGATGGAATTTGTTACGATAAAACAACAAAGTTATTTTTTAAAAATAATCCGAATTTAAGAGGAAAAAACTTATATCGCCCAAATGTAGAAGAAGAATTAAAGAAACAGATTCCAGAAATTCTTCAAGTTTTCATTTCACCATTAAATAGACCAACAGCAATTAATGATAACATAAAAAATATTGATAAATTCCCAATTAGACTTAACAGACATGAAATTATTCATGGAATTGATACTGAATTTGGAAACAAGTTAAACAGTCTAAAAATCATTTCGTTAATAAATTACATCAATGACTTAATACAAAATGATGAATAAAAGCTAATCCTAACAATTAAGTTCATATAAATCAAGCTGGGCTGACATATTTGAGCAAACTGTTTCACTAAGCCTCCGGTGGGGGTGTAGAACAAAAATGTTTCTATGTGAAATTAATAATTTTGCTTGAGCTTTGATTTAGATAAGCACTATTTTTTATAATTTAGTAGCATGATTTTTCGCATTTGCGACTTGAATCTACACTGTTCCATTTATTGGTGGAACTGCTTTTCCTCACCAATTAACTTTTAACTTAGGTAAAAAAAGCAGCTTTTTGGAACTTGGTATTGGTGGAACTTATTGGACCGGCAAAAGTAATGCATCAGCTTATACCGAAACTATAAACACTTATCAAATATCCCCTATTATCGGATGAAGAAAGAACTTCAAAAACAATTTGCTTTTTAGAGTTTATGCAAACCAATTATTTCATATTTCAGGAGATTAAATTATATTGAAGATTATTTAATTATCCCTTATTTCGGTGTTAGTTTAGGATATACTTTTTGATTAAAGAAACTAATCAAGTTTCCATTCCATAATTCCACCGGAAAAATTTGATTGTAATTCAACATAAAGTCGCATAGACTTAGTTTTTACTGAAGAAATTTCAGTCGTATTAAATTCATCTTTCGAAACCGGATAATTTCCGTGCATCGAAATTTCTTTCCATTGGTCGCCTTTTTTATACATCAACTTCCATGTTTTAGGGATTCTGCAACCTCCGTTTGGTCCATCATCAAACCAATAAATATGAGCATGACTGATTATAATTTCTTTGTCGAAATCATACTGAACCCACTCTGTTGTTCCTTTATGATTCCAGAAAGTAAGTCTTGGTATTTCGTGATCGTTTGAGCTTTTTGGAAATATCTGATCATTAACTGCAGAAATTTTATCATGAATATATGAAGCGGTAACTTTACTTTTTGAAGCAATAGTTGGAGGAATTGTCGGGTTGGCTGCTGACTTTTCGTAAGGAAACCAAACCATCATTTCTCCAGGTCCGCGATGTGCCCATGCGTAATATGGAATTGCTGTGAAATTTTGCTCTTTTTCAATAACATCTTTGTTTTTATTTAAGGATAAACTTGTTGCTTTGCTTTTTAATATTACAATGCCATCAATCAAATCTTCTTCATATTTTTCAGAGAATTCAGTATTTTTGTCAAGCATTAAATTTCTTACTTTCCCACCATTATCAACCCATTCGGCGCAATAAACTATTGGTCCTCTTTCAAGGGAAAATTTACCTCTGTCATCTTCAACTTTTTTATTAGCTAATACTTTACGTATAGGCATAGGGAATTCTATTTCAATCGTATCATTTTTCCCCCACAGCCTGTTGATTTTTGCATACCCATCCTTAATATCGTAGATAACGTTACTGTTGTTAATTGTGATAGCAGGTGTTAACTCATAATTATTTTGATATTTATACAGATCAGAATCTAACGGTTTGTCTTTTGTCCATCCCGGTATTCTGATAGCAACGATGAATCGTTTTTGAGATTCAGGCTCAATATTTATTTTTACTTTTCCCTCCCATGGATATCTTGTTATTTGCGTAACTTTTAATTTACCAAAATTCATTTCAATTTCAGCTTCATTACCAATAAAAAGGTTTATAAAGAGTTCATTTTTCTTATGTGCATAAATATATCCCGGCAAGGAAGGTAAAAATCTCACAACATTTGTGGGACAACATGAACATGAGAACCACGGACTTCTTTTATGACTTCCGTCAGATTCCAAAGGATTTGGATAAAAGAATTTATCTCCATGAATTGAAACTCCCGAAAGAAAACCGTTGTAAAGTGTGCGTTCCAAAACATCAATATATTTTGCGTTACCATTCAGCAAAAACAATCTTTGATTCCATAAAATATTGGCAACAGCAGCGCATGTTTCGTTGTAAGCAGTGAGATTTGGCAGACTGTAATTTTCACCAAAAGCTTCGCCGGCATGTTTCGAACCGATGCCACCGGTAATATATATATTTTTTGAAACTACATTTTGCCATAATTTTTCTACTGCATTTTTATAATCTTTATTTCCTGTAAGTGCTGCTATGTCGGTCATTCCCGAATACATATACGGAGCTCTGACTGCATGACCAACAGCTTCGGATTGTTGAATAACAGGTAAATGATCTTGGGTATAGACTTTGTTTTGTCCGTTGGCACCGTAAGTGTAAAGTTCATGTCCTTCGGCATTTCCTCTTTGATCAAGGAAATATTTGGCAAGTTTTAAATATTTTTCTTCGCCTGTAACCCTATACAATTTTACTAAACCAATTTCAATTTCCTGATGTCCGGGAACCCCATGTAATTGATCTTTTCCTGGTCCAAAAGTTTTGTTTATTAAATCAGCACTTTTAATTGCAACGTTCAATAATGATTTTTTTCCGGTTGCCTGATAATGTGCAACTGCTGCTTCATACATGTGACCGATATTGTAAAGTTCATGACTTTGTTTTAACATCGACCATTTTGTTTTCCCTGTATTTGATGGAAGACTGTCAGGATTAATTGTTCTGCATGTATATAAATAACCGTCATCTTCCTGTGCTGCTGCAATGCTTGCAATTAGATTATCAAGATATTTTTCTAATTCAGCATCAGGATGAGTGCTTAACGAATATGATGCTCCTTCGATAACTTTATAAACATCCGAATCGTTATATCTTATTCCTACGAAAGAGCCTTTTTTTAATTTTCCTGCCACAGCAAAATTATCCAGTCTGTGAGTTTCTTCACATTTTTTAAAATCATAAGGAATAGTAATTATTCTGTTGGTGTCGAGCCTTGGAAGCCAGAAATCATCAGTAATTTTAACATTTGTAAATGAAATAGGTTTTACGGGATAATCTTTGTTAATACTTGTTTTGTTGTTAAAACATGAAGTTATTAAAAAAATAATCGTTAATAATAAAATTAATTTTTTCATTTTTGTCTTTATTAGGGATTAAGGCATTGTTGCGAAATATAATTTGTTTGCTAAAAATAGATGTTTAAAAATTGTTAAGCAAGAAAATAAAGTGTTTTTTGTTTTTCTTGAAAAGGTAGTTATTAATGGGGGTAATGGATTGATGGAGTAATGACCTTCCAACTCTTTTTTGAGCTGGAAGGTCTTACTTTTTTAAAAATCTAAATTCCTAATTTTAAATATTTTCATTGCAGATTTCTTCTGCGAGAATCCGTATTTATCTGCGTCATCAGCGTTCTAAATCCTTAAAATGGCGAACACTCCATCATTTCATATTTATTTTTACCGGCTTTATATTTGTTACCAAATGAACTTGAACTGCCACCAAATAGCGATACATTATCAAGTTCGAAGATGAGTGAAATTTCGTGAGCACCACCGGTTTTTAAAAGGTCATCATCTAAAGCCAGATCATAACTGTACATTACTTTAACTCTTGATACTTCGTTAAAGATAGTGTTTATCCCAAGTAGTAAGACTAAAGATTCAGCATTAGAAAAGCTGAATTCACTATTTCTGTACCAGATACCTCCGTAAAGACTTTTGTAATACATATTCAGTCCAAGAGCAATAGTTTGAAATTCGCCTTGTTTTTCATAGTAAATTCCAGGATTAATTTTTTTCTCAGAATAGTTATGAGAAGATCTGTTTCTGGAAGAACTATATCTTTTTGTGTAACCTTCCGTTTCAATAATCATATCCGCATGAATAACATATTTTCTTGGTAAAGGAGCTGAATTATCAAAAAACGAGATGCTAGGTGCAAAAACATGATGAACAGCAAAACCAAAAGTTCCAAAAATATTAGTAGTACTATGTGAAGGCTGAGCAAATCTAAAAACTGCTCCCACATTAAAATCAGGATAAGATAACTGATCGTTTCCGGGAGTAATAAATCCTGTTTCATAAATATT
>Ga0222678_1000277_pt1 | contig 25317 bp, 31 predicted proteins | sample AntAcemetagen937_FD_179801 | JGI IMG/M metagenome (GOLD analysis project Ga0222678, IMG submission 179801) | Saline water microbial communities from Ace Lake, Antarctica - #937 | ecosystem: Environmental > Aquatic > Non-marine Saline and Alkaline > Saline | place: Antarctica: Ace Lake... | reverse complement strand
TTTCATTTTAGTTATAAATAAACTTAATTACTAAGTTTCCCTATCCAAACGATTATACCTTGTATTATGGGAATAGCATTTATTATCGTTGTTACTCCTATGATACCAAGTATCCATCTTATATTACTGTAAAAGGTAATCACCTTACCAAGTGTTTCCAACTTGCTTTCCTTATCTCCTCTCTCTTTATGATCCATATCCTCATACCACTCTAGTGCAGGTAGACTCCTTTCTACAAGTTTCATATCGGTATTGTGTCTAGCATACAAATAAGCAAAGTTGTTTCTACCCTTTATGGTATCGTCATCATTAACTCCCTCTTCTCCAAGTAACAATCTCTCAAGTCTTTTAAGTATCTCTGTGTTTTTAGCAATAGAACACTCTAATTGGTCTATTTTCTTAGTAAGTTTCTTTTCTACTATAGCATCTTCTTTCCTTGCGATTTCTTTTACTTTACTTTCTGTTATTACTGGTTGCATGTTGGCATTCTAATCTCATCTTCAAATAAATTACTTTTTCTTTTTAGTTACCTTCTTCTTTTTTAGATCCTTTTCTATCTTATCTCTTTTAGCCACCTCTTTTTTAGGTCTAGGGCTTTTTATAAAAGTTTCTCTAGTAATTACAACTTTCTGTCCCTTTCTTATTCTTATCCCTTGTTTTGTTAATACTCTTTTTGGCATATTATTTATAACTTAATTTAAGATATCTTTATTATATAAAACAATCCTATGTAAGGAGGTCTGTTTTCTAAGGTACTTGACCCTGCACTGTTTGTACTAGGCGATGTAGACCCTGTATTTGTCGCTCCTGCGTAGTTAGTCGTTGGTGCTTGATAGTCCGTATATCCTGCGTTAGCAGAGCTTGAAGAACCAGATACAACTAATCCATGACTCTGTCCAGTTGAACTACTAGAACTGTTGTATAAGTTAATTAAAGTGTCAGAAGTCCAACCATCACTTGAAGCAAAATTGGCATAGGAGCTATAAGTAGAATTCCTATACCACTGAGCTCTGTATGAACCAGCCCCGTGCGAGTGAGCACCAGTATAATGCCTGTGAGAATTAACCGTATGATAGTGGGTAGATATTGAGTGTGAATGAGAATTGACCGTATGACTATGAGCACTGTTTACCGTATTAGAACCACCCTGTGCATTCCTTGAGTAAGAACTACCTGCTCCGACTACAAATCTGTCTCTCATATCAGGAACATTAAATGTAGTTGAACCGTCCCCAGAACCAAACGTAGTACCAAGTAAAGTAAACAAATCAGAGTAAGTAGTCCTATCAATAGCACCACCATCGCATAAATCCCAACCATCAGGAACGTCTGTATCAGCACCAGCCCACATAGTAACCGAACCTAATGGCACGGCACTATTGAAAACTTCCTGAGTGTCTGCCCTTAAATCATTATATTGAGCAGCAAGAACCTCGTCTCCTGCACTTACATCACTTGATTGCCATGTCATAATTTTATCTACTTAATTTATTCTATACTTAAATCCCAGTCAATCGTTAGGGTTTCACTTGTGGTCTTTTCCTTATCAATCGCTGCTCTTGCAAATAATACCCCACTATCTGCTGTTACTGTTGCATCATCTCCAAACAATCCTATCTCCTTCAAAGTTCCGTTCGCTTCAGAAGTATTAAAGAATATTCTGAAACTGGCAGTGTCCCCTAAAGCACTTCTAACACTAATTTGTTTTCTTGCCAATTCGGTTTGTAAATCTGTGTCAGTCGCATTAGGGGCATCAGTACCAGTCCCAACTGCGATATAAGTAACCTGTCCCCTAGTAGCACCTACCAACCTACTCGCTAAAGATTCCATACCTGCATTACAAGATACATTATGAGTTTCTATCACCCCCATCTTTCCTGTTTCTACATTCTCACTAATTATTTTAACATTGGTTCTTATTTTCATTGTATATATTATATCAAATTAGACCTCGTCCCACTCGGCAATATCCCAATCAGCATCACTATCATACTTAAATGCCCCTTCGTGAGTAGTTAGCACAGGAGTGTCTGCGACTAAACTAAATGACTCTGCTGTAATGGAAGTAATTTCATCTACTACCTCGTCTGAAGATATACTAAGTGTATTCTTATTGTCTTCCAGTATCCTTATTAAGAACCCTATAATTCCCAACATTTCTGTGGAAACTATCTGTATGTCATAAGTAAAACTTCCACCTCCGAACGACTTTGCCCTCACACTCTTTACCATAAACCTTTCATCAATATCTAGGTCAGGAAGGTCAACCTTTAGGAACTGCCCTGCTTTGAATCCTGCTGTGTGGGTCTCAAAATGACCACTTGTTATTGATTCTGCGTAATCAGTTAGTTCAGCACTTGCCCTATCTCTTGCTTGTTCAATACTGGTTATTTTGTTGTCAAAGATAATGTATTCTAATTGTCCGTACTTCTCTATGGAAGTAGAGTCTTCAACTGCGACTAATACAGGGACATCATACTTGTAACTAATTGATAAAACCGTATCAACAGTAGGGGCATTATCTTTCTCAATATACTTTTCCTGATAATTCAAAAGGTAATCATAATCAGTATATGTGTCTATGTTCTTTATTCCTACCGTCTTGGAAGTAACCCCCTCAAGAATACTAATATCATGTGGTTTCTCTGGCAAATAAAACACCGTTTGTTCACCATCAGCTACCTGTTTAATCGTAACTTCATCTGAAAGATATGTACCACCTCTCACATAAACACGATTTCTTAACGCAGAATTGTCTAATCCAATCGTAAAGTTTTTATACAAAGCACTCCCATTAACTATTCCCTCTATATAAAATCCCCTATTAGAGCTACTCACAAGAGTTCCGTCAATCCACAAACCCCTTTCTGAATAGGTATCTTCAACCCCTCTTGTATATAATCCTCTTTCAGAGTTTAATACTCCACCTCCTGATATATATAAATCCCTTTCACTACTTGTCGTTGCAATACCTTGAATATATAAATCTCTTTCACTATTGCTAACTGAAGAACCTTGTAGATACAACTTTCTTTCATCAGATATTCCAATCCATTGATAAGTAATATCGTCAAATCTTGATGTACCTGCATTGTCTTCATCCCAAGTCCATACGTGAAGTCTACAGTCAGCAACATCAACATCAAACGATGTATTTGCAATCTCAACCCAATTCTCAGCATCAGTAGATGCTTCAAAGTATGCTGTCTTATTTTGAACCCTAATCCTAAAGTACGAATATCCAGTATTGACAATGAAATCTACAGTATCCCAACCTGAACCTGTATTTGCCCCAGATGTTACATATTCACTATTAACACCTACATTTAACGAATGAACATCTGGATATGTATTATCTTCAAATATTAACTCCAAATTAGCAAATCCACTATCTAAACTAATATCAGTAATTTTTGTATAAATAGCTCCACTTACTCCAAAATCAACATTGGTATCCTTATATGCACCAATATCACATCTACCACTAGATCCTGTATTCTCTTGTAAATAGCCATTGACGGAGTAAGAATTACCACTACCAACAGTCCAAGTACTCCACCCTGAAGGAAGTGTTACTCCTGTGAAATCTTCAATAACTGTTTTCCTTATTAAATTCTCAGTAGTGTCATTTATGTATAAACCCCTCTCACTATTAGTATCTACAGATGCCATATCTCTTCTATATTATATTAAATGGTGCATGGTCTCTAAACTTTGTACCATAATGAATATCTTTGTCATAATCAATATACCAAGCCCTACCTGTCATCTTACAGATTTTACTAAAACACTCTGATGGTGGCATATAACTGAAAGTCATATTTGATATTGAAATACCTTCTGTAACATTGTCATAAGTAATCCCAGTACCACCACAGTAGTTATCAACAATATCAACGATTATTTCCTTATCGGTCTTATCTTCGTACCCTTCTACTACTAAGTTTCTATCTAAATCTCTAGTGTAATCAACACAATCTATTCTCCACTCAATAAGAGAACCCCTCTTAATTGGGTTTAGTTTTAATATCCTCCCTCCAAACAACTTTACATCATCACCATCTGTAATAACCACCTCCTGATCGCACTCTGGTAATACCCCTGAATCCCTAATAACCATCGTAAAACTCATTACAGAGGCGTCTGAACCCATTTCATCCGTAATCTCTATAGCCCTATTAGAAACATTTAGGGTTCTGTCTGTACCGTCTATTGTTAACGAATAACTAGCCATAACTTCTCCTGTTAGTTCTTAATTTACCAATAATAGCGTCTCCTATTTGTTCTGCATACTCCTGAGCCACTTCTGGTGAGCTTATGTTAGCACCTGACATATTGATACTTAAATTCATAGCACCCGTACCACCAGACATTCCTGTATAATTCTCTGTTAAAACTCTACCTATAGGGGCAAGTTCTATACTTCCTAATTTGTTGATTTCTTTCTCTGCTTTCTTAATCCCAAATTTCAACCTGTCAATTACAGACGGACTGTGCCTCTTAGTTAAATCTAATGCGTCTTGGATCTTGTTTTTTATCTTATCAAATAATCCTGTTATATAATGCCAAAATGCCTCAAACGGATACTTCATTGCTTTCAGTATGCCTTGCTTAAAACTATCTGCTTTAAATATTGCCTTTATCTTATCCACGTGCCATTGTATCTTCTCCTTAATCTCCTTAAAATTCTCAACTGTTTTGTTTCTTAATTCTCCACTCCACTCAATCACTTTAGCCAGAACAGTCATAAGCCCACTTAACGCAGCTATAATTCCTAATACAGCTCCAAGTAAAACTCCACCAATGACTATGGCTACAATTTTAAGAATTTTCTTAAAATCCTCCATTTCCATACCCGACTCTTCCATAGCAATTTTTATACTCTCTTTTAACTTTTCCCAAGCAGGTATTATTGTTACTTCTATAAAATCAACTATCATATCAAAGATAGGTTGCCCGTACTCTTCCCATTTATCTTTAATGACTAACCATGTCTTTTGAATCCACTCCCATATTTTAATTATCGCAGGTACAAACTTGTCTTGAATAAAAGCACTTACATCAGTAAAATCCACACCAAGAGATTTTAGTATCAACCCAAGAGCAACTCCCGCAGCAATAAAAGGTAATAATGGTGCGAATGCAGTCCATAATGCACCCCCCATTGCAACTATCGCAGGAAGTGCAGCACCTAATATTAAAGCAACTATAACTGGAAACCACTCATTAAGTTTAGCAAATACTGCTTCAACTTTTTCTGGTGTAACCTGTTTCATAAACTCCGTAACCTTATCTATCAGTAGACCAAAAGTAGGTAGAAAAACATTTCCAATAGTATTTTCTGCTTCTTCAAAATATCTCTTTAGTGAACCCATTTTCTTACCTGCTGTTTCCATCGCCATATCATACGAACCTGCTACCTTTTTACCTTCCTCCATTATTATATTAACCATTGCCTGTTTCTTCTCCACCTGTGTCAATTCATCACCACTTTTCCCAAGAGTTTCTGCATAAGTATCAAACAATTCTCCCTGATTCATTACAATACCTGCCTGTCTAAGCAACATAGGGTTCATAGTAGCAATTGCGTCTGTCAACCTCCCTGTCATTGCACTAGAATCCTCTCCTGCCACAACTGCTAAGTCCTGTGCAACACGAGCAATTTTACTGGCATCTGCTACATCTAACTGAGATTGCATAAATCTTGTTAGGATATTCCTCGACTCTTGAGTAGTAATACCTTGCTTTTTCAATATTTCCTCTTGCTCTTTTAACACCTTTGTAGAAACTCCTGTTGATTTAGCAACTGCCTCCATAGCAATACCCATTGTTTCTGTTCTTGCCGCAGTTAGGGTTGCCTTCCCAATATAAACACCAATAGCAGTACCCAAAGCAGTCATAGTACCTAGGAACATTTTAGATCCTCTCTCTGCATCTTTGAACGCTGTTGTTAGTGATTTCCCTGTTTTTTTACCTGTGTTCTGAATCCCGTCAAGAGTACTTTTGGCTTTATCCATTTTCGCCTCAAAATCTTTAATATCAGCCACAAGTGTTGCTGTTATATCACCTAGACTTGCCATTTTTTACTTTTATAAACTTAGATTTATCATTCAATTTGTTCTTTAAATCATCAATTCCTACTCTATCTATACCGTTTTTATAAGGTTCTGTATCTTCCCTTAACTCCCTAAATAACGTGTTAGGGTCTTTTGAGAAAGGATTATGAATTATTGCTAATGATAAGAGTGCCTCTCTTTTCTTTCGTTTCTCTATAACATTTAGAAAACCTAATAAATCTCCCAAGTGTAAATAATCTAATATGTAGTCAAGAGTCCAACTATATTCCGAAGAAAGTACATCAATGATACTATAAAGCCAACCTTTCTCTACTTGGCTGTCTTGAATATCTTGCTGATTTCCCCGAACTCTTTTTTTACTAACTCTATATCATTAACTTCTAAAAGAACTTTGAACAACCTAATTGCTTCTGCTAACTCTAATTCCTCTACTTCCTTTTTAGGTATTTTACTTAACCTTGATAAAATAGTGAATATCTCATCACTTGAACTTGTTAATAGTTTTACAAATATCCTAACATTACTTGAACTATCAGAACCATCAACATCTATATCTTTAATTTTATCTGGTATAGTGTCAAAAACCTCTAATACAGCCAATAATTCCCTTAAAGGGACTGACTGTATTTCAACTTCTTTACCACTTAACTTAACCTTTTGTTTTTTCATACTTAGCGACTCTTTAAGAGTTCTCTGCTAAAATTAAATCCTTAACTGGTGCTATCACCCACGAAACCGAGATATCCTCCATCACTTTGACTCTCGTCTAATAGGGCTGTGAATTCTACTTCTATTACTCTCTCACCATCATTAGCGTAAGGTAATTCAATACTATTGCTTACTACTGCTTTGTAAAATACCACATCATCATCTAAGTTGTCTGAAGCGTTCTCAACAGGGTGTAGTACCAACTGCTGTGCTTCATCTAACAGCGAGTCTCCTACTGAAGAACCTATTGTTAGTTTACTACCACTCGTAGTACCCTCTGGTATTGCTATTTGTAGATTAGCTAAGGTTGCCTCTGCTAATGGTACTGTAGCTATTAGCTTCTCTCCCAGTAACCTTTTATCCACTACGGTCTCCCCATAAGCGTCTACCGTAACATCATGGTAGGTTGGCTCGTATGATACTGTAACACCACCTTTAGTATGACCTAAGTCAGTACTATTGAAGGATACAGAACATACTCCTAATTTTACATTGGCTATATCGCTGCTCATAAATATATAAATTAAAACTTAATTACTTCTTTTTTCCCAGAGGACTCTTGAAACGAATAGTTACAATCTCCTTACATCTAGGACATTTTATCCTAATCCTTCCGTTGTAAACATACTCCTCTAGTAGTAAAGCTCTACATTTTGGACACCTCAACTCTCTGTATACTTCACCATCATATTTTATCATATTTAGCGACCCCTTATTTTACAACTAAAGTTCGCACTATATTCTATCCTTTCTTTATCGTCTCTACCCAGAGTGTTAATTTCCCCGTTTAAGAGAATAGAATAATAATGATTACCGTCTGTAACTAAGACCTCGTTGTACTTCTGGTGTAGATCGTCCACCATACCCTTTAACTTGTCGTAAACTACACTAGCACTTTCTCCTCTAACTAAAATCTCAAAACTAGGACTTCCTATAGGTAAATCTATGTCAGGTACTGAACCCCCAGTAGTAAATATAGCTATCACGTTTGAACTTACATCAGGAAGCATATCAACAAACAAATCTGTACCCAAAGTACCATGACCTTCATCTTCTAAATACTGTGCTATTTCTAATGCTACTTGATTCATTTCATAACCTGTTTTAATTTATTAAGAAAATGACCTTGCCAATTTCCCATGTTCTGCTCAATCGGTTGCTCTAAATACTTTGCTTTCCTACCATTTTGAAAATGATATTCAGGGTGTTCGTGTAATCTCGCTGCGTAATCTGTGTAATATCCCATACTAAAACCTATTTCTCCTTTTAACGGCTCTGTCCTCCAACTGTCTCTAAGCGTTCCTACATCCAAAGGAACTTGTCGCTCCGATTCGTTTCCTATTACTATTACCGCCTCCTCACTGGCTTCCCACAGTCCTGTAACTGCTTTCTTTACCAGTTCTTTGGCTCTTTTAGGAATATCGTGTTCCCACTCTATATTAACCTTCGCCATACCGTTTGCAAATCAATTTAATATCCCTCGTATGCCCTACTTCATTCTTTGGCTTCGCTACTGCTAATACTAAATAATCTATATCGTTATACCCCAATTTCTGTCCTATTTCTGCGTCTTCATCTATTGGCAAATGAACTATTAAATCGCTCATAACTCTGTTTCCTCTAGGGTCTAATACTTCCGAGGATTTTTCTATAACACGGGCTTTAATAGTTGATCCACTTTCCCATGTTTTTTCTCCATAGTCGTTTCTAGCTTCCGAGTCATAAATTGTTACTGCATCGTTATATACCATTGTATTAAACTATATTTTATCTACCATAATTTTATACTATCAATTTACCCCTTCTATTAACTAACCCTCTTAAATACTCCCGAGCTTTAGGTGCTATTTCTCTTCTAGTACCTTTAACAGTTTCATAATCGTAACCGTCTATATTCTCTGAGGTCTTATCAACTCCACTAATAAAGAAGTCGTCCCCCATTTCTATCATATACTGAACTTGTGCTAATGTTGCCTTTTTAACTTGCTCAGGAATATACTTGTAATAAACATTGTCTATTAACTTGTAATCTATACCTCTAGGAAACTTTGCTAATTGATATATTCTATACACCGAAGTTGTGTCTATAGCACTTGTAAAAGCACTCTGTACTGTTAGCACACCCTCTGTATTATTGCTAATTATCACTTTGGATTCTCCTGAATTAGTACCACTTATAATCTCTAAAAGACAATAACTAAGTATGTTCTCCGTTACCGAATTAACCTGAGAACCTGAACGTGTATCTTCTAAGGTAGTTGTAGTCCCTCCTGTAGCGACACCAGACCTTTCGTACTTCATAAAAGCATTTTGAAAACCTATGTACTTGTCAATTATTTCTTCTGCTAATTCTATTCGCTCTATTGCTTCACTTTCATCGGTTATCGCAATATCACAATAATCTTCAACCTCAGATTTCGTTGCGTAACCTCTTTTTGTTTCTATCATATTTACTTTGAATTAAATTAACATTTAGGTTTTCGTGTCTTAACCTTGTAGGATTTTTCTTCTATATTATACCATTTTGAGCTATTATCCTGTTGCCACAAAGAACCCTCCTTATCATACCAATCCTTTGTATCTTTAGTTTTCCAATCTTCCTTAGTGTCTGAATACCACGGACAACCCAGTCCAATAATATACAACCCTCTCTCACTACCCATATTCGCATCTATATATATACCTCTTTCCGAATAGGTATCAATATACCCCCAGATATATAAGTTCCTGTTAGAATCGCTTGTAGCGACCCCAGAGGCATATATCTCCCTCTCCTCGTAATCAGTTAAGCAACCCTCAATCCAGAGTCCAATTTCGGAAGTATCACTAGACCCTGCTCCTATGTAAATAGTTCTTTCTGAACTACTTGTACCAATTCCAGAGATATATAGTGTCCTTACACTCGAACCTCCCAGTCCTCCTATTATGTAAAATCCTCTCTCAGAATAAGAACTACTAGAACCCTGTATATACAATATCCTTTCAGAACTGTTTTCGATGTCAATTCCCTCTAGGTAAATGGCTCTTTCACTTATTACAGATTCACCCTCAAGATATAATGCTCTCTCGCTATTAGAACTGGATTGTCCGTATACCCATAATGCCCTCTCTGAACCATCATCAGTAGTCCCCCAAATGTAAATGCTTCTCTCTGAACCTCCTGCTAACTTACCCTGAATATAAAGAGTCCTCTCCGATTGAACTCCATACCTCCCTTCTCCATATTTGATTGTTCCAAACTTAGCCACACTTTTTAGTTTCTCTTAAATTATAAACCTTGCTTTTGTTCTTTCAAGCCAGTAGTTACTCATAATATCATTATTCTTTATCTTGCTCTTTAGGTAATTCTGCTACCTGCATTTGTATGACCAAACTGTATGTGTTGTCGTCACGCATCTTATACGCTGGAACTGCTAACAGTTGATAGCCATACTCTTGTACTAGCTCATTATATTTAGAAATAAACTCTTGAGTTTTATTTTCAACTGGCTCTACAGTTGTTTGTTGTTTAGTCTGCATTGTAATGCCCTACTAAAATTATATATCGCTAACTGCATCTGCAAAGAATGCTAATGATTCATCCCTAGACTCTCCTTCTTCGGAGACTTCTTTACTAGCTTCTGCTATCGCTTTTTCCTTTAACGCTTCGTAAGCTGTCTTCTTAACTTTGTCTTTAATTTTAGTATCGTCCTTCAATATTTTATCATTGAACTCACTACCCAAATCTATTTGAAACTGGTCTATGACTGCTGTAAGGTCTGCTAACCTTGTTTCTCTATCCTTATATAGACCGAATGTAGCAACTGCGTCTGCTCTGTCTGCATTACAATCAATCTGTAAAATTCGCCAATACTCACACTCAGACCCTTTTCTTTGTGTTTTCTTTATAATTGCCATAATACTCTAAACTAAATTTAACTAAACTCATAACTCTATTATACCTTAAGCACTACTGAGAGCCTCCCACCCAGTTGCACCTCCAACCATCAACTTATTTAATGTTAGGTCAAAATACAATCCACCTTTAACATAAGCTGGAGCAGAGGCAGTTGCTGCCTGTAAGGGAAAGAATACACCAGTACCAGAAACTTTTACTAAAACTGTAGCACTTGAGTTTTGAATTTCTACAAGGTTAGCTGTCTGGGTAGCGTTACCTTTGACAATGAGTTGTTGGGTATCTGCTGAACCTACTATATGAAGTTTAGCTGTTGGAGCTGTTATCTCGATGCCGACGTTGCCTGTAAAGTTCCAATCTGTTCCATCATTTTGTGCTTTTATTGCCCCAGTACCATTTGCCAGAATAATATTATTAGTCAAACCAGCAGCAAGTCCAGTAACATTTGCTCCTAAAATAGTATTACCTGAACCATAAGTTATACCTCTGCCTGTATTGTAACCAACCCCTGTATTAGAAGAACCAATGGTGTTGGAGTGAAGAGCAGCATATCCCTGAGCAGAGTTTCTGATACCTGTGGTGTTGGAGTAGAGAGCATACACTCCCTGAGCAGAGTTGTAGCTACCTGTGGTGTTGGAGTAGAGAGCATACATTCCCTGAGCAGAGTTTTGGCTACCTGTGGTGTTGGAGTGAAGAGCAGCATATCCCTGAGCAGAGTTGTAGCTACCTGTGGTGTTGGAGTAGAGAGCATACATTCCCTGAGCAGAGTTGTAGCTACCTGTGGTGTTGTAGCGGAGAGCAGCATATCCCTGAGCAGAGTTGTAGCTACCTGTGGTGTTGGAGTGAAGAGCAGCATATCCCTGAGCAGAGTTTCTGCTACCTGTGGTGTTGGAGTAGAGAGCCTGATAGCCAACTGCGGTATTATAATCGGCAGCGTCAGTTTTACCTGTAGAATTATTAGCCGAGCCAGCTTGATAACCAATCCAAGTATTGTATTGCCCTAAATCATACTTACCAGCTTGGTAACCAATTTGAGTTCGCCAGTCAGCATTGGTAAAAGAGATTAAATCATTAACTTGAAGTAAATTATTAGGGGAGGTGGTGCCGATGCCGACGTTGCCACTTGTTGGCTGTAAAATCACATAACTTGTTGTCTTTGTGGCGTGGGTTGTACTTTGAATGGTTATATCGTCATTAGCTAATATTCCGCCATTTATGGTTGGGGTGTGGAGAACGGGAAAAGTAAAAGTACCTACTGTGGTTTGTGGGGTGGTTTGGTCTATATTCAATTTGGCTGTATCTAAACCACTATAATTACTATTTGTGGCATTATCTCCTGTATTTGTTCCCGATAAGTTAGCGAAAGTTACTGTATCATCTGTATCTAAACCTAAACTATCCCTAGTTGGTATAGTAGGTGTATTAGTTAAATCATCGTAATCTTTGTCCCAAGCCGTATATACTGGGTCTGTTTCGGAAAAATGATTTACTTTGTAATCCAAAGAGTCCGTGTCAACACTTCCATCAATACCAACTTTATCCTCTAAATTATTTACATGCTTAGCTAAAACGTCTGTTACATTGTCAACTGCTTCTGTTTTAGCTGTTGGAAAATCTGCCATTTCTAAAAATAAATAAACTTATCTAACCCTAAAATAGGGATAAAACAAAGGTAATCAATACCCAATACTAATATTTTATTGAAGTTTCTTTTTGTCATCTTTATGTTGAACATAATTTATCCAGCACTTGTTAATATCAAACTCGTCCACAATCAACTGGACTGTATAGTCCTTGTAAATCGCTTCTGCGTATGTATAACAAGCGTGGTGTTCAACACTGGATTTACCAATAGCAGCATCGGCAGAAAACTTCCTAAAGCAATTATACTCTAGTGGGATTTCCCCTCCGAATCGCCCCATCGCTGGTAAATTAAAATGCCTATCACCTATCCAAATCCCAAACGACTTAATCTCAAGATCATTCTCCTTAATATAACTCTGTAGTTTATGCCAAGGAGAAGTATCCTTTTTTTCTAACTTCCCTCTACCCTCTACTAGGGTCTCCCCATTAGAAAGCCCTGCAACAAATAATGCGTTTGGCTCTGGTAATGTCATTTGTAATCCTCCTTTACGAGTATTCTTAATTAAACTATTCTATTGATATGTGAATTGTACTCTAACCTTATTTGCACTCTTTACTCCCACACTTGAAGGACTTGCACTTAATGCTACATAAAAATAATGGTCTGTTGCAGGTGTGTCGCTGTCTGCTATTGTCAAAGCTGCTGCACTACCGTCTGCATTAGTCCAAGCTGCGTCCCCTGATTCTGCTAAATAAACATCCATTCCTGTAGGTGCGTTAGTAGTAGTAGTACCGTCGTAAGCATACATTGTAATATCTGTTACTGTTATCTCTACAGCTTCCGATATTGTTATCTTCAAAGTACACTCCCCGTCTGTAATACTTGCTAAGGACTCTGTACCGTCTCCCCAGTCTCCTGTACCACTAGCAACATACTTTACGTTGTTAGGTGTATTCCCATCAGAATCGTCTGTTCCACCTGATGCCCTTACGTGTGTACCGTCATTGTAAGACGCCACAGTAATGGGATTGTCAAATGTACCATCAGAGAACTGAATCAAATCAGTTGCTTCTATGGTTGTTGGTGTTGTTCCTTGCAACGCCCAAGTTTGTGTTAATGCCATTTTATATTATTTATTAATTTATTTACTATCTATTATACCATTTTTCAATCTAACCTATCTTCAACCATTTTCCCTATCATCTTCTCAAAAGACGTTCTAGGTTGCCATTTTAATCTGTTTCTTATCTTTCTATTGTCTGCTAATAAAGTTTCTACATCATTAGGTCGGTAAAACTCTTCGCTTATTTCTACTAAGACCTTGCCTGTTTCCTTGTCTACTCCTTTTATATCTACTCCTTTCCCCTTCCATTTGATATCTATTCCTACACACTTAAACGCAGTTTTAACCAAGTCTTTCACAGAATATTGCTTACCTGTCCCCACAACATAAGTGTCTGGCTTGTCTAATTGCATCATTATCCACATGGCTTCCACATAATCCCCTGCGTATCCCCAATCCCTTTTAGCATTGATATTCCCTAACTTCAAAGTATCCTTTACCTTACCATTCTTATAATCAGCTACATAATTAGTAATCTTTTTCGTAACAAACTCGTTACCTCTTAATTCTCCTTCGTGATTGAAAAGTATTCCACAACACCCGTGGAAGTCGTAACTATCTCTATACATTTCCACAAAGTTATGAGCCATTAGTTTAGCTATTCCATAAGGACTACTAGGATTAAACGGTGTCCATTCGCTCTGTGGTGTTTCTCTTACCTTGCCAAACATCTCACTCGTACTAGCTTGATAAAACCTAGATTGAGGACTAAATTGATGAATAATATCTACTAACTCACATACTGCTAGTCCATTACATTTAAGAGAATAAAACGGCTGTCTAAAAGAAGTCCCCACAAACGATTGAGCCGCTAAATTATAAATCTCGTCAAATTGACCTTCCCTAATTACTTCTACCATATTGTGATAATCAAGTAGATCAAAATCTACAAACTTTATCCTATCCTTGATTCCCAGTTTTTCTAACCTCCAATAACTTCTCTCTGCACTTCTTCTAACCCCACCGACCACTTCATAGCCCTTTTCTAATAATAACTTAGACAAATGAGCAGAATCTTGTCCAGTACAGCCCGTAATAAATGCTTTCTTCATTTTCGGTCTATTTTAATTTTAGATAATACCTGAATGTTCTCTCCTAAATATTCAGTCTCATAATCCCCTTTTAATATAAACTCTCCAACTGCTTTGGCTATCTCTGGCTTATTCACATCGTGAAGTATAATCCACTTAGCACCCGTTTGAGAAAACTTCTCTAAATCGTGCTTGACCATATTGTAAGTATGAACGCCGTCTATAAATATTAACTCATATCCTAGTGGTGGTAGAAACACCTTTTCTGATGTAGTAGGTAAAATAATTGTCCTGTCCCCTAACTCCATTGCCTTTATGTTCACAAGTAAGTTAGTAGTAACAAACGGCTCTACCATAGCACAATACACGCTATCGTTTGCTAGTAACATTGATATTCCCGATTGTCCCTCTGCACTGCCAATTTCTAAAATATGCCCGCTTATTTTTTCAGCATACTTACAAAGGATTTCGTTGTCTTCTTTTTCGTGCCAATTTCTACTCCAACTTAAACTAGGAAGCAACTCACTCCATATTCCCTGATGTTTGTATTTCATTTTCTATTATGTTCCAAAAATTAGATTGAGATTGAACCTTCTTTTGAATTAAATTATAATCGCTATAATCCCAATCCCAAGATATAGCACCTACGTTATTATTGAGTAATAAATTACACCCACATAAATACGCTTCTACAACTGTTCTTCCAAACGGCTCTTTCAATGTCGGTCTATGGTAAAAATACTCACACTTCTGGTAATACTCTACTAACTTTTCTTGTTCCATTCCTTCTAGGTATTGTATGTTATCAATTTTTTTAACATCTTCTACCATAGCACCCCAACCTATAACATAAAACTTCAAGTGTTTATTCTCTAAAGCGTATTCTATCAGTCCTTCAATACCCTTTTCTTTACAAATATTCCCTGTATAAATTACGGTATTATCTTCTTTCTCTTTTCCTAGTGTAAATCTTTTTGTATCTATTGGAGAAGGCACTAAACTTGAGTTTTTAATTTTGTATCCTATTTGCTTTTCTATGCTTTCTTTATGAAAAGGACTTAAAAATATCGTGTGTTTGACCTCTTTATATAATTCTGGGTAATTTTCTGCTACCCAGTGGTCATGTTCATACCTAATTACCCTCCCTGTGGCTACCAGTCCCTCTATCTGCTCTTTTGTATACTTAGTTACGTTGTTAATCACAATGACATCATAGCTACCCTTAGAATCGGGCAGAGAGCCCCCACTTACCACCCGAATAGAATGACCTCTTTTCCTTCCTGCTTTTATCATTACACTATTAGTCTGTTGTGCACCCCCCTTATTATCTTTTAATAAAAAGTCTGCGATCCAAAGTACCTTCATTTCATTACCTCTAATATTTTATGTTCCACACTATCCACTATTGCCTTAGGGCTTCTTTCTTGAGCTATTATATTTCTAGCACTTAAATCGTAATTATGAGGTAACGTCTTTACTAATTCTCTTATGGCTTCAACATCGTTTGGCTTAACAAAATGTACTCTATCCCCAAACTTTTCTAAATCCCTTTGTCCACCTACCTTAGTAGTTATTACTTGTAGTCCCATACACAACGCTTCTAATACTAATGTTGATATGCCCTCTGTATCCCCGTCTCCTGCCACTCTTGAGGGTGCTACTAATAACCACGACTTCTGAAACAAATCAAACACACCCTCTCTATCCACCCAACCTAGAAACTTCGCCCTGTTAGATATGGCTTTTAATTTAGGAGCTAATTCCCCGTCCCCAAATACCATTATGTCGGGTACTGCTTTAATTGCTGTGTCTAAACCTTTCTTTTCTACAAACCTACCTCCACATATAACTTGACCACCCATAGTTCTTGTCCTTTTCAATCTATCAACGTCCACACTAGCACCCCAGAATACCAACTTATCTTCAGGAACTCCCCATTCCATGAACTTCTCTTTATGATAGCTCGTTATATATCCTACAAACTTACAATTAGGGTCTTTTGTTACTTCTCTGAACTTCTTACCCTTATCAGTCCAAATATCCCAAGCGTGTGCAACGAATCCAAACGGCTTGTTAAACTTCGCAGCTTTAAGTGCTATATGAGCAAAATGAGATAGAATGAAATCACAATCACTTATATCTACATAAGGATATTGAAGTCGGTGTACTTTAACATCGTAACCTCTAATAATAAACTCTTCTATTTCAAGTGGTATCCACGTTTCACTAGGTAGTGGATAATCGTACAAAACATATCCTATTTTCATTTGAGCAGGTTTCTTAAATTATCTACTAAATTATCAAACTTAAACTCTTTCTTTCTAGCAATAAACTTGTTTACCTTCATTGCTTTCTCCAATTTCTTTGCTAGATCCAAATCATCGTCCCTATTGGCTATATGTATATGCTTATCAGTACCTGCGACTTCCCTCAATGCCCCTGAATCAATAATGACACACTCAAGCCCCATATACCTTCCTTCTGCTAACCACATACCGTACCCTTCGTAAGGACTAGGACAAAACATTACTTTTGCTTTAGAATACATTTCATACTTCTCTGAATCTGGTCTGTCATAATGAGCTACGACTCTATCCCCTAATCCATACCTAGATACCCATTCATTCAATTGAGAACTCATTGAACTTGTGAAAATATGAAACTTCCAATCGTCTGGTGCTAATGAAAACACCTTTAACGCTTGTTCAAATCCTTTGTCTCTCTCTCCTGTAGTAGCTGAAGCAATAACTATGTTTTCTCTTTTACTTTTATACTTATCCGCTATTTTATCGTTCACACAAGGTTGCAAAACACTACCCTCTTTTTCGTAATAGTCCCGACACAAATCCTGAGCAAACTTAGTTAAAAATACTGGCTTTATACTCTCTCCCATAGCTATTAAATTATCCACTTCAAAATACCCTTGCTTTTCGCCCTCTAATCTATCAGCATCGTACTTCTCCACCATAGGAATAGGGTCAAACATAAAACAATACGCTGGCTTGCCTGTTCTTATACCGTTTCTAGCACACGCTACATTGCCTTCTACTACAGCCCCCATATAAATATCTGCGTCAACTTCCAATTCTAACAACTCTTCTACAGACATAATTTCTGTTTTGTAATCTCTATTCCATTTCAAATCGTCTTCCCAAGGTGGTCGCATATTAGTATACATAGTAACATCATAATTTAGTTCACATAACGCCTGAATTATCTGATACACAAATATCCTCCCCCCTGAATACATATCTCTGTTCTTTAAGAAGAAAGCTACCGATTTTCTATTCTTTTTAGGATTCATAACAACACTCCTCGCTTCTGGTCTTCTAACTCCTAATTTCCTTAATTCATTAGCTAGTTTTATACCCGTCTTTTGTATAGTGTAATTATCCTTGACCCATTTAGAACCCTCGTATCCCATTTGCCACACCTTGTTTCTATTCTCATACGCCCATCGCATTTTCTTTTTTAGATCTTCTTTACTTGGCTCAATCATTTCGCCGACTACTTTAATATCAAAGTTTTCATAAATAGCGGGTCTTAGTCCTTCTATTTCTAATTCTATGAAATATTCGTCATTAAAATACTCACTCATACCACTACCGTTTGGAATAATAGAAGCAGTACCACACGCCAACGCTTCCAAAGGAGGCAGTCCGAACCCCTCCCCCCTACTAGGGAATACAAAACAATCGGTCTCCCACAACAATTCTCTTAACTCCCTTTGGTCTACTTTTTCTAAAATTACTTCTACGTTTGGATACTGGCTTCTTAAAATAGGAAACGGTAATTTCCTTTGGACACTTTTAAGAATTAGTTTTACATCTTCCTGCTTACCAAACTCCTCAACAAACGCACCAAACACAATGTCCCAACCTTTTCTCTGGTCAAACGCATTGTACATAGTGAAAGTAAACACCCCGTCATTCTTTTTCTCTTGATAATAAAAATTGTCAGGATTATATCCCAACGCAATAACCTCACTAGAAACTCCTCTACTAGCAAACGCATCTTGACAAAACTTACTGGGTACAAATATCTTGTCCGCCATTTCTAAATAAGGTTTCCAAGCAGGATCTATTTTTGTAGATTCAAACATAGAATATAAAACTTTCTTTTCTGTCTGTAAGCTCTCTAACGGGTGTGGGTACGAATACACCACTCCAACCTCTTGTCCTGAATAATCACTTGTTACACTAAGCCCAGTATCCTCTAAAGCCCTAATTAAAGGTGCAGTAGACTGCCCGTAACCGTGTGGATTGTCATTATTCTTTCTAAAAAAAATCCCACATCCTTCTTGTGTGGGTTCTACTCTTCTTCTTTCTCTGTAGTACGTTCTTTTTTCAGTTTTATTGGCGAACCGAAATCCTTCCTTAATTCTCTTTTCTATATGTCGTTGGTCATCTATTTCAACGACCCTCCCTCTGGGGTTCACTAATAATGCCATAATTTATACTACACATATTATCTATAAAACACAACAGGGGCGATTAAGCCCCCGTTATGCCTCTTAACATCTATAAACTATTAGGCATTTACATCAAATAAGAATCCATCTCTTACTGTCTGTATACCATATAGCATATCTAGTGTTACCTGTCTGCCTAGTGCATTAGCATCATAACTAGAAGTTAATCTCATTGAGATTCCACTTATAGGGTCTGTTACTACTGACTGGGTTACTCCTTCACCATTTCCATCTGTTGGTAAACTTCTCATTACCAAAGCGATAGCATCTTTTGTATAGGCAAGGCAATGCTCTACTGCTGGAGAACCTGCGGAAGGAACTAATTGAGATTCAAATACATTAATCCCAAATATATCTCCGATTGCTCCCTCAACGAGAGGTGCTCTTGAACCATACTCATTTGCTTTAGTGAACTTGTCAACTCCTAGCAAGTCATTTACAACTGAAGGACTAGCATAAAAGTATTTAGGGTCCAACATAGGTGCTTTCGCATCAACGAATGCTTTCCTTATGAGTAACATTGAAGCTTCTATTGTCGCATCAGATGTATCATCAAAAGTAATATCATCTCCTGCGTTAGCATATTCTGCTACTATATCACCTTCTAGCTCTTCGGCTAATCCGATGACTGCATCCTTTATGTAAAGACCTCTAAGGTCCTGATTTGCTTGTGCTCTTGCTGGGTCCTCTACCATGAAAGTTACTTCCTTATGACTGTCAAGAACTACACTCACCTCATCATCAGCAGGTGCTTGTCTTGTAACATTCTCATTTGTAGTTTTATCATTTACTGATAAAGCTCCTGTCATAGGAATATGGATTGTATCTCCATACTTTGCTACGGCTGAATCTAAATCTCTACGAACTGTTTTTGCGAGATTAAGATTGCTTCTTAAAGCAGTAATTGCTTCATTTAGCCATATTTCAGGGATAAAAGAGTCGGCTTGAGTCGTGTTTATTGAACTATAATCTGTCATTTTCTTTTAACATTAAAATTATCTACTGTTATCTATTCTACCTTCTTTCCTCCAAGTTTCGATTTCATCTTTGTGTTCTGTATACCATTTATGGTCTTGCAGTTTAGCTCTAAGTTCTGACTTAGTCATTATGATATCTCCACTCTGAGAGTCGGTAGACGCATTTGCACTTCCCCCAATGTCTGAGCGGACATTAGATTGAGCATTTGCCAAATAAGGTTTATCAGAAATAAGATCCTGAACAACACTCTCTACATTAAGATAGTTTCCATCCTTACCAGTTTCAAGTTTGCTCTTATCAAGAAGTTTGACCACAGCGTCAGTGTCCACTACTTTGAGTTTTGACGCCACAGACATGACCTCGTTGTTAAGTTGCTTTTCCTGAAGGTTGGATGTAAGTCGTTCTATTTCCTTTTCCTTCTCCTCAAGAAGTTCTTCTAGCTTACCTTCCTCTTTCAACTTCTTCTGAAGCTCTTGGTCTTTATCTTTTTCTATCCTAGCCAATTCACTCTCTGCTTTCTTGGCTTTCTCGTTTAATTCTGTAAAACGAGGGTGCTTAAACACCTCAGACCATTGCTCCTCAGATAAATTAAATCCTTCCTCTTTAGAACTCTCGGTAGTTTTCTTCTCCGCAGAAGTGTCCTTAGATTTGGACTCTGTTTCCTGAGTTTCCCCAGAAGTCGCATTCTTGGATTGTTTCGCCATTTTAACTCCTTCCCATTGTGATTCGTTTTTACCGAGTTCGTACTCGCTCACAATAGATAATTAAATTAACTATTTAATATAACATAATTATAACATATTAAGCAAACTAGCATTTCTTACATTTAATTACTCATACTTTATTGCTTCACTACTAGGTAATGGTCTTGTACGGTGTCTACATCGAGGATGAAAAAGTCCATCGTCTTTTGCGTCCTGTACACTAGGAACGTTAGGATTGTCCCCACTAATACTTAGCACCTTCCCTTCCCATGCTAGACATATATCACACTTACAGCTTGAATAACTGGTAACATAAACTAGGTCTTGCCCTCTTTCTAAAACCTGATTAACCACCCCTTCGTTATATGCTTTCATAGAGTTCGTATCAATAAACATTTCTGCATACTTCTCAATATCCCATCTCCTTCCTGAAGAATCTAATATAAAGACTCTCTGTTCTTTTAATGCTTCTGTAACCCTATAAGCCATTTCCTTTCTAGTTGCAGAGCTAATCTTTCCCTCAGAAATAATGCTTTTTAATCTTTGCTCTGTTGCTTCTCCAAGAATTCTACTAGATGATTTGAATATTCCCGAAATCGCTTCATTGACCGATACCTTTGCTGTGTTTGCTATATTGTATATTACTTCCCTATGAGTATTGTTAAAAATCATAGAAGCCACACCTACAGCTGCTAAGCCCATTGCTGCTTCCATAGCACCCATTTTGTACATCTTATCTACAGTCTTATCTATGAACTGATCTGACTGTCTCTCTAACTTGTCTAACTCGTATGCTATCGCTTGTAAAATCTCCTCTCTTTCCGTTAAAGAATACGTGTCTCCTGAGAGTAATAACCTTACAATTTCATCCTGATGTACACCAAAAATCTTGGCATACTTTTTTGCCAATTTCTTTACATCACTATTCTTCATTATTTATACCCTTATCTTTTTTATTTACCTCCGCCTGATACTGATGAAAAAGGTTGTCAGAATTAAAATCGGCTCTATCGGCTTTATCTTCTTTAATCTCTTTAATACGTGCCATTGCTTGTTCATCATTAAAATCTTCTACAACTTTAATAGAACTCTTTTGTGAGGATAGTCCCGACTCAAGTTTAAGCATTTCGTTTTGTATTTCTTCTACCTTATCATCTACAACACCGTCAGCAAACATTACATTAGGAATAATAGGGTCGCCCTTGTACGTAATATCTCCTACTACGTTTCCTGCTTTAGCAAACATACTCGCTATTTCAATGGCTTTTTGTATACCCAATTCATAATACAACCCTTTTCTGTTCTTCTTGGCTAACGTTCTAAGCATTCTTAGTTTCAAAGCCCTACCACTCTCGGCTGATGTTTTACCTGAATCAAGTCCTACAACATCAGGAGACACTTCTCCTATAAGAAATATTGTTTTAATAATCTCGTCTATCTGTTGAAACGCCATATCTAAATTAGCATTCCATACAATATACTCTGGCTTATCTTCTCCCTCTCTAAACTCAAACATTTGTAATGCTTCCTTCCTTACATTCCCTTTCTCGTCTAACACTCCCTCTGGTACTGCTAGTATAGGGTCTGAGTGCTTGTCTAAAATATTGTCTATGCTAGTCATTCGGTTGTTAATAGCAAAAAACAAGGACTCTAAATCGTGATAGTCCGACATACCAAAATAATTATTATTCACTCTAAAGTTTGGAATATGAACTATTGGTATCTCCTCTATTCCTGTGTCTACCTTTTCTTCATACGTTGTACCCGCTAAAGCATTGTAATCTTTAACTGTTATTCTTTTAACTACTTCTTGTTCGTCCTTACCTTTCATTTCATAAATATTAGTTTCTATCACACCTTTAGTGTATGTTTCTTCTATCAAGTAAGTCGTTTGCTTTCCCTTGTCATTATTAAGATACTCCTTCCACACCAATTTCTTCTCGCTAGGATCGTCTCTAAAGTTTTTACCAATCGTAGGGAAGTACATAGCAGGATTGATATCTTCTATTTTAATCTGCTTGTCCTCAACTCTAATTCTAAGTACTGCGTCTCCTCTAGCAGAATTCATTAAAGAGGATTCGTATAACTGAGTATTCAAATTGTTCTCATAAACAAGTGCATCTATGAAGTCCTGCTCCTTAGTGTTGTTTTCACTAGACTCTATGATTGCCTTCTCACCAAATAAAACATCCGCCATGACCTTAGAAATTAAACCTGCAAAATTGCAAGTCATGTATCGCAGAGCTTTATACTTATCAGAAAATTTGTCTCCTATCTCACCCATGTACGCAGAATAATGATTACCTTCTAGTAGTCGCTCATAAGTACCGTATTGTCTTAATCGTCCTACAGAATCTTCGCTCGGAAATTTCTTTTTTAGCATAATTCTAAATTCTAAATTATCTTATATATTTTACCATATTACCGAAACGCTTGAGGTTTGCTTGTAAACACTCTTGGCTTTCCTCTACTTAAAGTCATCGTAGCTACATACCTCATTGAATCACAGAGATGATTATTAGCGTCTATAGGAACGTTAAGAGTCTTACCTGCTCTATCTTCAGCCCACTTATATTTTCGCAATTCGTTCTCTAAGTGTATGCTCCTTTTTGTAATATGCATTTTGTACTGTCTTAGAAAATCAATCCCGAACCTAATACTGTCTGTACCCTTTTGTGCGGGCTTTATGTTAAATCCTTTTCTTTTAATTACTTCTATGCTCTTTGGCTCACTACTGTCTGCGTATATAAACAAGTTCTTATCAGGAACTAGAAACTCCATCTTATTGGCTATGTCCTCATTTAAGAGTCCCGTTTCATATAATAACTCGTCCCAATACAGCTCATTATTCATAGTATAAAGTGAAACTAAAGCACTTGGATCGTTGGTGTAACCAAAATCAAGCCCGTATCCAATAAACTTTGCGTTTGACGGTATCTCTTCTACAACATCCCAGTTTTCAAATATAGCACCCTGTAATCTTGCCTTCTTACCTAACCCGTACACTTCCCACATATAATTATCGGCTGTTCCCTGCTCTATGTTCTCTAATGTCGGCTCATAACTCTTTATCTTGTTAATAATACTCAAAGGCAGAAAGGGATTATCCAACATAGTAGAATGAATCATACAGACATCGTCTCTTTTTTGTAGGTCAAACACCCAGTGAGAATCGTCGTAAGGATTGTAGTCTAATATCGCACCCTGCTTAGTTCTCATTTCCAACTGGTCAAAATGCTTCTTAGCAACTTCCATTGTTTCGTTAATCCAAAACCAGTCCTGCGTTCTTCCGTGTAATTTCTCCGCGTAGTCCAACCCAAAGAAAGCTATCTCAGTCCCATTGATGTTATACACCTGTTCAGCTCTGTTTACATTTATCTCTGGCGATATTTCTATCCCATACCTTTCAACCAAATCTCTAAAATCTAAAAGTAAAGTAGACTTGATCCAAGTCATCTTATCTCTAACAATCGTAATAGTAAGTTTCTCTCCTGCCTGAGCTTTAAGAATAAGGAATTGAAAGATACTCCAAGTTTTTGAGCTACGACTGCCGCCCTCATGACATATTACTTTATATCCTTGTTTCTCCCTCAGAAGTGTCTTTTTGAGAACTTGTGTCCCCACTATTTGCAGGGCTTTCTTCTGTTGTATCATCTTCTAATCCCCCTACAAACTTAACTTCTATAGTGTTTATCTTCTCCCCCTTACTGGTCATGTCTATTTCCTGAGGTGCTTTGCTTATATGTCTATCTAACCAATCCAAAGTGTACTTAGTACTCATTAAGTAGTTGGCTATCTTAACCTCCCTTAGAGTGTGCTTCTCTGGGTGTACCTTAACATCAGCTAATAGGTCTTTAATTTCTTTATAAGACATCTCCCCCTTAGACATAAACTCATCAAGTATCTTCTGTGCTTCTCTACGCCTCTCCCAACCCTTACTCTTTGCTTCTGGACTAGGTTGATTTTCCGAAGTAAACTGCTTATCTACAGGAGGATTACCCTTCCCGATTTTATTCCCGTTATTACTCATAACTTCTTTGCCTCCATATTAGTTAATTTCTCCCACCTATCAATGATTACTTGGCAATAGTGAGGGTCAAGTTCCATCATATAACACTTCCTGTTAGTTTGTTCACAAGCAATTAGTGTTGAACCCGAGCCACCGAATAAATCTACAACTAGATTACTTTCTTCACTATATTTTTCTATAAACCAAGAGGATAATTTTATTGGTTTCTGTGTCGGATGGTGTCTTTTATGGTCAAACTCTTGTTCTGTTCCCAGCAACCCACTCCAAGTTATTCTAACTATTTCTCTTAGATGTTTCTCTCTACTCCAGCAAAGTTCAAATTCACTGAATGTCAATTTCGTATCTTCAACACCCTTCCTTTTGTCCCATACAATAACACTCCCTTCTTTTCTATTGGGTATAAACTCTGCAAAGTAATCAAAACCCCATAGAAACAGCTCTTTTGTATCAGGAAACATTTCAAACAGGTGAGTAGGGTCATAGTCCTCATCGTCTCCTATCACTGGAGTATAATGCTTTGCTTTATTCTTCCACTTACCCTTTCCAACTAAATTATCGCTACTAGAGACATCAAGATTCATTCCATAAGGAGGGTCAGTAAACACCATATCTGCTTTCTCTCCATTCATTAGTTTTTCTACATCTTCTATCTTGGTGCTATCTCCACATACTAATCTATGCTCTCCTAGTTGATATACATCTCCTAATACAACAG
>Ga0222678_1000262_pt1 | contig 26150 bp, 29 predicted proteins | sample AntAcemetagen937_FD_179801 | JGI IMG/M metagenome (GOLD analysis project Ga0222678, IMG submission 179801) | Saline water microbial communities from Ace Lake, Antarctica - #937 | ecosystem: Environmental > Aquatic > Non-marine Saline and Alkaline > Saline | place: Antarctica: Ace Lake... | reverse complement strand
AGCTTTCTGAAATAAGAACAAACCTTCCGAAATTAGCTTTATAATTTCGGAATTGCCGAAGTAGCTCAGCTGGCAGAGCAGCTCATTCGTAATGAGCAGGCCGTCGGTTCGAATCCGACCTTCGGCTCTATATGTTGATATCGTGCTTAAATGTCCCTTGACATCTCCTTCTCTGTAGTATTATTGTAGTATCATGGCAAGCATTTATATCAAAGGCAACTACTGGTGGATTGGCTATAAGCCCCCACATAGTAAACGGGTTGATGTGTCCACCGGAATACCCAAGAGCCAGAAGAGACGGGCTACCCAGTATAGAAGAAAGATAGAGGAGGACCTTCTTGCCCACCGGCTTGGTGATTTTACCAGCGATATTGGTATCATGGATGCTTTCCGCAGCTATCTCGATACAATCCAAGCTACACATCCCGTTAGGACCTATGAAACATATAGAGATAGGCTCAATTCATTCACCGATTTCTGGAGTAAACATTACCCTAAATTGAACAGGCTTCACGCAATCACCGTTAGCCGCGTCCAAGAGTGGGTTACTCATTTAAGTAGAAAGGTCGCACCAATTACCGTCCAAAATTATTTGGGAGCCCTGATAGCTTTATTGAAATATGGTGTGAGGCAGGGATGGTTGGAGAAAAATCCTATCAGCTCCGACATGATAGAAAAACCAAAGCCTATAAGGAAAAGACCCGTCCGCTATTTCACAGCAGAAGAAGTTAAAATTATATTTAACGAATCCCCTCCTCACAGGGCTGACTTATGGAAGTTCCTCTATTATACGGGAGCTCGTATCGGAGAAACATCTTGCCTCAGGGTGCATTGCGTTGGTAAAGATTTTATTGAGTTTCCAGCAGCGATTACAAAAACCGGAGAGCGTGGAATGGTTCCCATCGCAGAAAAACTCCGGCCCATCCTTACGCGTCTTTGCAAAAACAAGGATCCGCAAGCCTTTCTATTTTCGGATACCGCTACTTGGATGTCAGAATCAACTGAGCGGGGGAAACGGTTCAATAAAATCCGGAACGATCTTCAAAGGTTTTTAAAGAAACATGAGATACCTCATGCAACGGTGCATGATTTCAGACATACCTATGCGTCCCACCTGGTCCAACAAGGTGTACCCCTGCGTATAGTCCAAGAGTTAATGAGGCATAAAGACATCAAGCAAACCATGAGATACGCCCATCTCTCTCCTGAAGACACTTCCCGATTCATTAACTCCCTCCCCATCTAAATCCTACCAACAGGTTCTATATTTTCATCAAATTGGTTTATATCCATAATTGCGCTCTTTACTTCTTCCCAGTAGGCACGCTTGAGTGAAGTTCCTGGGAGAGTGTACATATGAATATCTCTCTCCCTGAGAATTTTTTTTGCTGTGGTTTGACATACGTCTAAATAGGCAGCAATCTTTTTGATGCTCACAAATCTATCATCGGAATAGCCACGCTTTTGTGACCCGCACTCATCGCAGAATTCAGATTCATAATATTGTTCGAACTTGTCCATCGCTTCAATCAATACTGAAATGACTTTTATTACGCTGAAATTATTTTTTCTTTGAAAATTATCGCCCGGATTCCACAAATCATCAAAAATACAATAATTTATTACTTGCACCGCCCACCAATACACCCTTAGCTTCTCTCACTATTACTACTTAGTTGAATTGATAGTGCTTGAAGTTGAAGCTGAAGTTGAATATGAAGTTGAATATGAATATGAAGTAGCCATTTTTGTTATTGTATTTGCCATAGGTTGAACTTAATTATGCTATCCATGTGCTATGCTTAGGCATTATTCTTCTTCTTTCTGTAATCCCCCAATCTCATCATCAGCTATCTTATCTTTACCCCACCGCACATCCGCTCCTTTCTTTCCAGCTTTAGAACGCTTTTTGCTCGTTGTCTCTTTTGACTGTGCAAGACGATACATTTTTCGGTTGTAGATGATTCCATCCTCCCCATCGAGGATTGAATACACCCTCTTCGCACTTAGCTCAGTCAATAATTTATTAACTGACTTCTCTGTTGACCCGACAAGCATAGCCAGATCTTTACTATTTATAGGTGTCCCATTGACTGTTAGCGTACCGCGGGGATTTCCTTTGAACATTATGCAAAGCATCTCTATCCATAATCCTCGTGCTCCTAAAGAACATAAACGGAGCCCCGGCTCGCTTTGCCAATCATTAATAAAGAAAAAAATTGCTGGATTAGCATCTTCGCGATAGGTCAACATCACTTTTGAATTCTCTCTATCTCCTTTAGCACACATCTTCTCTCCTCCTTTATTTTTTCCTCCAGATTATCCACTTGGTCATAAATCCACCCATCAAATAATTCTCTCCGCTTACTTTGTTTTTTAGTGTATTGAATCTGAAACAATGACTTGTAATCTGCTATCAGCATTTTATAGCGCTTTATCTTTTCTTGGCTCGACGCTTCAAGGTATTGAAGATCTCTAAGTTGAGCATGATTGATTCCAGCCCTGAAAGCCAAAGCCTGGATGGCTTCCGAGAATGGACATTTTAAAATCTCCATGAGAAAAGTGATTTGATCTCCACCTCGCCCGCAAGAAAAACACTGCCAAATACCTCTCTCTAAATCGGCGCTAAAAGAAGTGGGATTGTCTCCACCATGTAGTAAACAACGGGAGCGATATTTGTATTGAAATCTTCTGGGGGGGAAACCAAACTCTTTGAGAATGTTATACAGAGGAGCATGTTCTTTCAGAACCTGAATGAGCTTCTTTGAATATATTTTGTTTTCCTGCATAATCTACTCTCTCGATGATTGGAACTGCCTGCTGTTTTTCATATCCACTATCTATCCTATTGTCGATTGTATGGTTCTCTTTGCGAGCAAATCTAGTGTCATCGGAAGAGATTCCTCCTTAAAAAATCAGCAAATTTATACAATTTTGAAAAAATACTATGCCCCCTACATATAGTGTAGAGATTTTGGGGTCAAATGGTAAAAACTATTTTCGTGCCTTTTGTGCGCCAAAATCCCAAATTCCCTCTATCTGCATGCAATACAAAGGCTTAGGCAAATTAGGCACTTTTTAGTGTTCTAAAAAAAAATGCGATTCCCGGCGGAATCGCTCAAATTTCAATTCTTTCTCTTCCAAAAACCATTTGAATGTAATTGCTATTTCATCTCAAATATTTCTAAAATAAGGCGACTTGTAGGATGCTCATTTCTAATGTGCTAATATCCATTTTAGTTAATTAATCCCATCCACCCGATCCATTGATAGATCCAATATCCGGCGTACAATGCTCATTCAATAATGAATATTGCACTCGACATTGATGGCACCATCACCAGGAACCCAGGGTTCTTTTCTTTTTTGTCACAGGCGATCCGACAAGCCGGTGGCAAAGTTTATATCTTTACATCCCGGAGCAATGCTGACGGTGTTGAGGTTCAGACGAGGAAGGAGTTGGATTTATACGGGATCGAGTTCGACGATCTTGTCATCATTGCCGACGGCGGAGGGAATGAACAGATCACATGTCCTCATGAGGATTTGGATTGGTATAAAAAATATCTTTGGCAGAAGGTCAAGGTGTGTCTTGATCATAACGTTCATGTCGTGTTTGAAGATGATCCTAAGGTCATCAGCCTCTTCGAGGAACACGCACCGGACATTCAAGTTTTCCAAGTAAGGTAAACACCGCACCATCGGTTGCATGCTATGGAGAATCACATGTCTGATGGGCGGAGTTTGAGGGATAACGTTATATCACTCTGGATTCTCTCCGGTCCCCGCCGTCAGAGCCTTCAGTTCCAAACTCTCTATCTGGAGCATAGCTCTCCCGATAATCACGGATTTGGTATATTTTCCATTGATGTAACCAGCATCCGGTAGTAAGATTATCGAATCAAAGAGATTTTTCCCTAATCAAAATCGGGTTCATGTTGGCGCTGTCAGTAAGAATCAGTTTCAATCTACTTAACCATCTATACCCCATAGGTTACTAAGATGAGATCAAATGAAAATTTAAAAACAGAGTACGAAGTTCAACCAGATGGAGATTCTTTCGTAGTGTTGAAGAGGAGTACCATAATAACAAGCCCAAACGGAAAAGAAATACGGTCTAGGTTTCCGGCACTCCTCACTGAAGTCAAAAAGGACTTAATCACTTACGGCATTAACTCCTCTGCGGAGGGTTCGTTTTATGGCATGGAAAGTGCCTATATCGATTTTGGACAAACAAGCGGAAAAGACAATCTTATTCTTAATATCATTTCTGATATGAAGCATGATAAAGCTTTTAACATTTCGGCTGATCCTGAATCACTCTATCTTGTCGGGTGTTACAGGAATTCTTTCTTTCAGGAATGGAATATTTCGCCGAGTTGCCATTTGTCAAATTACAACAAACTTTGTGATCTAGTAAAACCGGAATTGTCAAAATTGACTTTGCGGCAAATCATGGCTATTGTGATATTTGTAACCATGTATGAAAGTAGTACTCTCGGATTGGCTTTAATAACCGACTCAATTAGACTAGATTTTTTAGCTCAGGGGCTATGTGATTTATTGGAAGTGTATAATTCTGGTGATATTATAAACTGGGATATAGCTGCAAATCCCAATGATTATTGCCGGAAAAATTGTTGTATCTATGGTACTTCGGAATATCCAATAGAATTAGATAGTGGGTGTCCTATTATACAAATTTTAGAAAAGTTAAAAAAATTCGCACAGTTTCCGGATGAGTAACCCATACAGATAATGATTATAAGTTCCCCGTACAGAAAGATCTGAAAACTTGCAGAAGGTATCTGATTTTAAAAAACTTTTCGGGAATAGCCCTCCACCCTCTCCACCCTAATTCCGGATTTATTTTCCATTGATGTAACCAGCCCCCGGTAGTAAGATTATCCCGTCAAAGCGTCTTCACTTGAATTCTACCACCACCGGGCAGAGATGAAAAACGACAGGATATCCCCTCTCTTCAAAAAAGTTATCCTCCCCTCCTTAATCATTCTCACCAGCCTGACCATCTTCTTCCTTTACCACTACAACTTAAAGAGTGATTACTTTCTCCCCGTCATAAAGGCTCTCCCAGAGAAGTCATATGCTGAAACTTATGAGACTCCCGGTCTCTCTGCAGTGGAAAGAGCGCGTAAATCTATAGCCTTGGTGTTGACTTACTGATTTTGAATAAGAGGGCTATGGTAATGTTGTGCCTATGAGCCCCCCCATCCTTCAGAGATTACCATTAAATCCACTCTAAACCCTCTACAGCAAGCTAACTCAATTTAGACAACCCCGAACCTTACTCCAACCCTTTGATCGCGACTACGCCTCTTTAACGAGCTCACTAATCAGCATCCCCCCTAAGACAATCATTTCACTGCTTAAGTTCGCCGGAGCCCTCTTTCAACTTTCCGCTCACCAAACAAGCCCGCAGGGAGCTATATGATTCCCGCTCAGACAGGGATCATCCATCTACTCCACCGGCTAGCTACGGCTTATCCCATTCAGGAGTTCTAAAGCAAGGGCTCAGCCGCTTAGTGTTACCATTCAACCATCACTGCCCATGCCAGCATCAAACAAATTGGGGTTGCATCTAACAAGATTCAACCGTACCGAGCCGTTCCTTTTAACCACTCCTCCTAAATATACTCCCCCAAATGCCCATTTAAAAAACCCCTCTTTTAACTCCCAAAAATAAACCCCCATTTTGAAGCTCGATATAAGCCTCACTCAGTGTGCCTTTACGCTAAAGAAAGTCTCTGGGACCCCTATCGGCAACGTATTCACCCCCCCTCCTCAGGATCGTCTAAAGCCTCTCCCACAGCCTACCCAGCTCTACCCCTCAGTTCCCCCTGGCGAACGCCACAGCTCTGCCCAGTTCCACAGCACGCAGTAGCCAGACACAGCGAGAGCCGAGAGCGTTACCACCCTCGACTCTCTGATAAGCAGTGCCGTGTTCTTTAAACAAGAAGCCAAACCCCATAACAGTAACACCTCTCGCTGTCGGAAGGAGAAGGGAGATCCACAAGGCTAACCTCATCAACCCCCTCAATCCTAAACTACACTTAAACTACTATATCCACCCCATCCACCCGATTCCCCGGTTTTCATAATCTTTATACGCAAATTACCTTATATCTGTAGATACCTATTACCGTGGTCTCTCCTATGGAAGTTTCACGATCAACGTGCTGATGACCATGGAAGAGTAACTTCGGGCAAACCCGCTTGATATATGAGTTCAATCCTTCAAAGCCAAGATGCGCCTCATCTTCCTGGTCATGAATTCCTCTTGGAGAGTTATGGGACAGGAAGATGTCCGCCATGGATAATGTGGATGAGAGATTTTCCACCTCCCGCTGACAATACTGGAAGTTTCCCCTTGGCTTATATTTACATGCACCGTTCAACCCGCCAAAAGTAAAACCCCCATGCTTTATGGTTTGGAGGTGAAGATCAATAATGGGCTCCGCAAATGGGGAACTTCTGTCGTGATTACCTTTTACCGCAAATATGGTCTGACAGTTATACGCCTCTGCTACTTCAAGAATGACCTGGTCATAAACATCCCCACAAGAAAGCAACACGTCAGCCGATCCATGACCATACTTCCAATGCAAATCGTCAATGTCGGCTATGGCTAATAATCTCACTCACATATTCCTATCGTGAATATCAGTTATAACAACTCAATCATCTATAACCCCATCCACCCGATTCCCCGGTTTTCCATTGATAGATCCAATATCCGGTGTACAATTCTCATTCAGTAATGAATATCGCACTCGACATTGATGGCACCATCACCAAGAACCCCGAGTTCTTTTCTGTTTTGTCACAGGCGATCCGACAAGCCGGTGGCAAAGTTTATATCGTTACCTCCCGGAGCAATGCGGACGGCGTTGAGGTTCAGACAAGGAAGGAGTTGGCTTCATACGCGATCGAGTTCGACAACCTTGTCATCATCGCCGACAGTGGAGGGCAAAAACAAATCACGTGTCCCCACGAGAATTTGGATTGGTATCAAAAATATCTTTGGCAGAAGGTCAAGGTGTGTCTTGATTACAATGTTCGTATCGTATTTGAAGACGATCCTAAAGTCATCAGCCTCTTCGAGGAACACGCACCGGACATTCAAGTTTTCCAAGTAAGGTAAACACCGCACCATCGGTTGCATGCTATGGAGAATCACATGTCTGATGGGCGGAGTTTGAGGGATAACGTTATATCACTCTGGATTCTCTCCGGTCCCCGCCGTCAGAGCCTTTAGCTCCAGACTCTCTATTTGAGGAAGGGATATAATTCCCTCCAAATCACCATACATCCCCACCGTGTTCCCGATCACTCGCTCGATTTGCTTCTCTCGTTTTGCCCAGATCTTATTAATAGCTCTTTTCTCTTTGTCCAGCTCTTCCTTCATTGCTGAGAATGTTTCCACAATAGCCTCCACCCTCTGCCTGAACTGAGGACCAGACAGATAACTATAAAGCAACTCCGTCTTTTCTTCTTTCCCTCTCCTCGCTAGTATTGTCTGTGCCACATCTAATAAGCCATGCCTTAGTGCAGAAGCAACTCCACCGACCAAACTATACCCGAGCACCCAAACACCACTAACACAACCAAATCCATTCACATCCTTCGGCAAGACCTCAGTGACTATAGCCGCTACCTCCGCTCTGAGTTCCCTCTGGTCATCCTTTAGCTTCTGGATCCACCCACCACTCCATGCCTTCGTCCTCTTGGTCTCCCAGACTATTGAGCCGCAATAGCGTCCGGTCTCATCATGGACCTTTTGAATAATATCCGCTCCCTTGATCCCTTTCGGAACTGCTATAATCTCATCGGAGGAAAAACTGGACCGCAACAGCTCCTCCAGTCCAATCTCCATAACCTCTCCCTGCATCTGTTGCGACCCTATCTCCGCCTTCCTCTTCAATATCCCTATCTGCTTCCGCATATCCTTTATAAGCTTTTCCTTCTCCGCATCCTTAAACCTCTGCTGTTCCATTAGTCTTCTAGAGGCTTCCTCCTCAATCTTCTTTCTTGCTCCATCCAGCTTCCTTGCCATATCCAACTCAAAGGTCCTCTTCTCATCTTCGAGCTTCCTCCTCGCCTTCCTTAGCTCCAACTCCACTTGCTGAACCTCAGCCAGCTTCCGGTCTTTCTCCGCCACCTGCTCCTTCAAATCCGCCAGGTCGGTTGTTACGGCATCTTGGGCTTTCCTCTTCGCCGCCTTCTCCACCTTCTTGATTTTCTCCTGAAGTGTCTTCTCCGCATCCTTCTCAAAATCCCTGATCAGCTCTTCCCTGATCTGGTGAGAGATAGCCTCGGTCAGAAGAATCTTCTTCCCGCAGTGTGGGCAGACTATGAATTGCTCAGCCATTGGATTGCCTCCCTATATCTTTATAAATGTCCCAAAATGGTTCGGTTGTGGGACGGTTCATGACGCCATCGCATTGGTGTATCTATTCTTGTATGCCTTCAGGTGGACTTTTAATAACCGTTGGATAGTTGATTTGCTTACGCCAACTCGACCTGAAATCTCCCTGATGGATAGTCCTTTCCGTCTGAGTCGCTTAATCTTCTCCACCGTCTTAATCTGTTTATCATCTACCTGCAATATCCCCCTCCTACCCAATTTAAAACCTATAGGCACTCTTCCGACCCATTCACCCTTTATCTTCTTTAATTGTAGAACGTCCGCCGTCCGCTCCCCAATCAAATCCCTTTCCATCTGGGATATTGCTGATACAACAGTCAGGAAAAATTTGCCAGTGGGGGTCTCCGTATCCACATTCTCGCTGATAGAATGAAAGTCCACCTTCCTTTTTGTGAACTCTTCAATAAGATTTAAGCTGTCTTGAGTCCGCCTTGAGAGCCGGTCCAGCTTGTAGACCACCACATTGGTAGCTTCTCCGGCTCTTACCATCTCCAGCATCTTTTGAATCCCGGGTCTGTTCAAGTCCTTTCCCGATACACCGGGGTCAGAGATAATATCCACTTCCCCCAACCCCTTTAAATCTACATATGCTTTGATCTTTTGGGTCTGGCTCTCCAAGGATATTCCTTTCTTTTCTTGCTCGAGCGTTGATACCCTTATATACCCGATTGTTCTCATATGCCCTTACCTCCTTTTATTCCCGTATGTTCCAGCAGGGAGCATACCAAAAATATCTCAAAAAAGCAAGAACATAGACCGGTGGAGCAACTGAGTATAAAAAGAAAGAGCGGCTCCCGAAGGAACCGCTCCCCATGAAAACTTTGAATATCAAACCTAACTTTTCATTATTACGCTTCGCTATTTAGCTTGAAGAGCTTGGTGATGTTGCATAATTAGATTGGCTGTTTTAAATATCAATCATTGCTTTAGCATTTTAACTATTTCTGGATGTCTTTTAATGGCAGCATAGGTCAAAGCGGTTTGCCCTTTATTGTCTATAATGTCTTTTATTGCTCCTTCATCTAATAGGATACCTACGGCAGCTGAATTACCGCTTTTTGCAGCATAAATCAAGGCTGTCTTACCATCCTGATCATTTGCATTGATATCGATAATTCCTTCAGAGATTATAGATTTTATTATATTAGGAGAACCTCCATACGCTGCATGCATCAATACTGTTTTGTCAGAATTATCTTTAATCTTCAGGTCAGGCTTCTTGCTCAAAATTAATTTTGCTATATCTTCTAAATTTTCCTGCTTTGATGCTATCATTATAGCCGTCTGTCCCAAACGATCTGGTCTATCGACATCAGCACCAGCTTCTATCAATATCACAGCCAACTTTACATCCCCACATTCGATAGCTGCTAGGAGCAGTGGCGGTGGATGTTTTGTTTTAATATCGTCCACCTTAACATTGACATCAGCACCAGCATTTATCAAGGCTTGCAATTTATTTTCGTTTGCAGAATGTAAAGTTTTTGATAAGGCAGTCCTATAATTATCATCACGAGCATTCACCTTAGCTCCAGCTTTTATTAACTCTTCGATTATGATAGCCTCATTATTTCTTACTTGATCGCATTTTTCATTAATGCCCCAACCAACGCTTCCCGCCGCTGCCATTAATGGCGTAACACCATACCTGCCCCGCACATTAACATCAGCTCCTGCTTTTATAAGCTCTCTAACAATCTCTAGACAATCACCCGAGTGCTGCCTCCCCTTCACAGCTTGTAGAAGTGCTGTTTCCCCAATTGCGTTCTTGGCATTCACTTCCGCTCCAGCTGAAAGCAATATTTTAATAGTTGTAAGATCAAAATATGATTTCATTAATGGTGTATCACCATTATCTTCATCCTTGTGATTAACATCAGCACCCGCTTCGATGAGAACCTTGAGGTTTTGTCTTTTCTTGAAACGGATAGCTGGAGCCAAACCCATATTGGGATTGGCTCCCGCGTCAATCAAGACTTTAAGCTCATCATAACTTCCATATCTCGCCGCAGAGAATAGAGCGCGATCTAATTCATTTTTATTTTTCTCAGCTCTAAGCAATACCACTCTTTCTGAAAGTTTGTCTTTCCTATCTTCTAACCCCACCTCATTCTTACCTGCTTCTGCGGAATAAGAGGATACAGGAGCAGTTGCCGCCAACTTCGATTCGATCTCCTTCTCTCCCTTCAAGTCCACTTCTTGCTCTATATCCTGACTTACATTGTAATCTATCTTCGGTCCCGAATTTTCCGTCAACTTCTGCCCCACCACCTGTGCTTCCTTCTTCTCCTCCTCCTTATCTCCACTGCAACTGCATGATTGACACCCCTTAACCATCAACAATACAACGACAGCAATACCGGCTATCCATAGATATGTCTTTATGGTTTTATTCATCTGCTCCTCCTGTACCTGTTTAGATTTGCTCACCATTGTAATCTGGGTCTCCACGATGATCCAATTTTATTTTTTCAGTGGTTTTTTAATACTCTTCCCGCCATGCTTACTGACCCTTGCTACCCCTAACAATCCGCCATTAAATTAGAGGTTCTAAGCCCTATAGGAAATAAACCCAGTGTAGGCAAGGTCATCATACCTCTTACTTCCCGCTTACCCCTGATATGCCATTTTGTATCCGCTGAATTTTATTGTAAGCCAACTATAATTTATGCCGTTTTTTGTAGATATAAATATTGCTGAAATTCGATAAACAGCGAACTAATATTTGCCACATCTCCCAATATTTCTTTGGCATCTTCCAATGATTGATATTTATTTATCAGTAAGATTGGTAATTTTTCTTGGGAGAGTTCTTCAACACCTGTTTCTATATATTTACTCAATACAAATTCTATGAATTCTTTTTGTTTATCGTTGAGTAATGCAAGAATTGTTGCTTTTGCTCTTGTTACTCGTTCTTCTCTTGTGATTGGTTTTATGTCGCTGTTAAACACATATTCCAAAACATCGTATAAATCGCTTTTCTCAGCATCAATTAGCTTTTGCAATGTGGTTAATTCTTCTTTGCCAAAACCTGCTTCGTCCAATTTTTCAAGCAAAGTTTTGCGTGTTATTGGGTTACTCCATAAAGTCCTTAATTCATCTTCGTTTTTGAAAAAGTTAGGAAGTTCGCCAAATAGATTATTTAAAAATTCTTCTGCCGAAATTGGTTTGCCGTCGGCACTCCAAAAAGAAGTAGCCATCATGTGTTGTATTTCACGCTCTTTTCCATCTCTTAGCTTTATTTTAACTTTCTTTATGCAGACACAGGGTCTTTGTCCGCATTTTTCACAAAGTTGGGGTGGTTCTTTTGGGCAAATACAAGGGCGTTGACCACAAATTTCACAAGGTTGGGGTGGTTCTTTTTCGCAAACACAAGGAGTTTCTCCGCAAACGGGACAAGGGTCTTCTTCGACTGGCGTTCCATCCCATCCAGGATCTGAAAAGCGTCGGGAAGCATCTACAAAATCATAAATGGTAAAAAATTCTTTTCCGTCAAATAATCGCGTACCCCTTCCCACTATTTGTTTAAACTCAATTATCTGATTTACCGGTCGCATTAAAACAATATTGCGAATATTCCGGGCATCAACACCTGTTGATAGTTTTTGGGAAGTAGTTAATACCGTTGGAATAGTTTTCTCATTATCTTGAAATTCCCGTAAAAACTGTTCGCCTATTTCACCATCGTTTGCAGTTACACGAACACAATAGTTCGGGTCTTTACTTTTTTTGTATTGATTTACCAAATCACGAACTGCAGCTGCGTGAATTTGTGTGGCACAGAAAATAATAGTTTTTTCGTTCTGGTTGGCGTCGTCCATATAAATCTGAACCCGCGTCGCCTCCCGTTCTCTTATTTCAATGATTTTATTAAAGTCGGGTTCTTCGTATCTTTTTCCTGCTTCAATCTCACCTTCAATTATATCGTCATCACTTGTGTATATATAATCATCGATGGTTGTTTTAATTCGTTTTACCTTGAACGGCGTAAGGAAACCATCGTTAATGCCTTCTTTGAGCGAATAGATATAAACGGGTTCACCAAAATATTTATAAGTATCAACATTATCTCTTCGCTTGGGTGTAGCAGTAAGCCCTAATTGTACGGCTGGTGAAAAATACTCTAAAATACCTCTCCAGTTTCCTTCGTCATTAGCTCCGCCACGGTGACACTCGTCAATTACAATAAAATCGAAATAGTCTTTTGGATATTCTCCAAAATAGGGTTCGGGATTTCCGTCTTGATCGGTACCCGACATGAAGGATTGAAAAATGGTGAAGAAGATACTGCCGTTAGTCGGCACTTTCCCTTTTTTCCTAATATCTTTGGGTTTTATACGAACCATTGCATCTTCGGGGAATGCTGAAAATGCGTTAAATGCTTGGTCAGCTAAAAAATTACGGTCAGCTAAAAACAGTATTCTGGGTCTTCTCTGTCCGTCACGATTTAAGTTCCAACGGGCATGAAACAGTTTCCAAGCTATCTGAAAAGCAATGGCTGTTTTTCCTGTTCCTGTGGCAAGGGTTAATAAAATTCTGTCTTTATTTTGTGCTACTGCTTCGAGTGTATTTTTTATCGCAATTTCCTGATAGTAGCGTAATTGCCAGGTTCCACTTTTGTCTTCAAACGGAATATTTGCAAATCTATCCCGCCAGTCGTTTTGGTCGGTATATGTTTTATCCCAAAGTTCTTGAGGAGAAAGAAAATCATTAACCAAACCCTCTGTACCCGTCTTCATACAGATTTGGTAAATCTCTTTTCCGTTGGTGGAGTAGGTAGTTTCTAAATTTAACTTTGCAGCATATTGTTTTGCCTGTGCCACACCTTCGCCCACTTCCAATTCATCGCTTTTAGCTTCAACAACAGCCAGTTTAATGCCTTTGTAAACCAGAATATAATCGGCAATAAGTGGCTTTTTTCTCCTGCCGCCTACTTGAATTCTGCCCTCTGTAATTTTACAAACATTGCGTTCACGAAGGATTTTAGAACCCTGTACCACGCCCCAACCGGTAGCTTTTAATTTAGGGTCTATTAATTCGGCTCTTGTTTCAGCTTCGTTCATAGGGCTATCTCTTTTTCGGGTAGCTCTCCATTAAAGGCTTTTTGTAATGCTGCTTTTTTCAAATCTTCCAGATTATCTATTTTTTGCTGATAGATGACTTCCAGCTTTTTTGTTTCTTCCTGTAATGCATCTAATTCCAGAACGATCTTTCTTTGTTCTGGAAGCGGCGGAACTGGAACAATAATATTTCGTACATCGGAAAGATTTACTCTTGGTCTTGTTGCTCCTGAAATATTTTTACTCAACTGTGAAACAGATAGCTTTGTATTTAAAAAATATTCTAAAAATTTATAACTAATATTATTTTTGTTTGGTCTTATTCTGACAATGTCTGCAACAATAATTCCACTTCCAAAATGTTCTGGAATTATACAGGTTTTTCCTATTGGTATGCCAAGTTTTGCTAATACAATATCTCCAGTTCGAAAGGAATGTGACTTTAGTTCTTCTGCTTTTTCTGTATCTAAATATTTAATGTTTTTTTCTATAAAAACACCCTTCCCAATATTTTGTAACCTAATCATAGGAACACCACTTTCTCTATAATCAGCGACTTTTAAATTCGAACCAAAAGGTCCTGATACTATCGACTTTTTTTTATCAGACAATTCCTCTAATTTTTTATCCACCCAATCACTACCTTTATTCTCAAACACCCCTTGCAAATAACTCTCAAAAAGTTCTTTGGCGTTATTAAGGTTTTGTTCGGCATTGGCTTTTGCTTTGGCTATGGTGGCAAAGGCTTTGTCTAAAATGGCTACGATGCGTTTTTGTTCTGGGAGTGGAGGGATTGGGATTTCAATATCTCTAACACTTGACAAATTTACCCTTGGTCTTGTAGCACCGGAAATATTTCCTGTTAATTGTGCTACTGACAAATCAGTATTTAAATAGAATTCTAAATATTTATAATCAACATTTTTTGTATCAGGTCTTATTCTAACAATATCTGCTGTTATTATTCCTGATTTAAAGTGCTCTGGAATAATACAAGTTTTACCAATTGGAATACCCAGCTTTGCAAGAGCAATATCTCCTACAATAAATGAATGATACTTTAGTTCCTCTGCTTTTTCTTCGCTAATATACTTTATATTTTTTTCAATAAAATAACCTTTCCCAATATTCTGTAATCTGAGTATAGGAATGCCTTCAGTTTTGTAGTCAGAAACTTTTAGATTTGAACCAAAAGGTCCAGAAACTACCGCATCTTTTTTCTCACTTAATTCGCTTAATTTCTTTTTCTGATAGTCCTTCATATCAGCTCCATAATTGCAGTTAAAATAGCAGTACTTTCTTTATCTAATTCATCAATTTCTTTCAAAATCTCTTTTGGCTTTCGCAAAGGAGCTTCTTCAGGTATATTTGGATTTTTTGCAGAAAGGTCAAAGGTAGTTTGGTCAATATCCTTTATATTTACTGTCCAAGAATTTTTACTCTCAGCTTGTGTTTTTTGCAATGCCACAAAATCGGCTAAATCGTTTTCGTTTAGCGGATTGGTTTTACCCAAGTTTCTATCCAGATTGAGTTGATAGAACCAGGTTTTCTTAGTGGAGCTTCCTTTTTCAAAAAAGAGAACTACTGTTTTAACTCCTGCACCGGTAAATGTTCCGCCGGGTAAATCCAAAACCGTATGCAAGTTGCAGTTGCTTAATAATTCTTTACGCAACGCAATAGAGGCATTATCGGTATTGCTTAAAAAGGTATTTTTAATTACCACGCCAGCTTTTCCACCCGCTTTTAATATTTTAATAAAGTGCTGTAAAAACAAGGAAGCAGTCTCGCCTGTTTTTATGGGAAAGTTTTGCTGCACCTCGGCTCTTTCTTTTCCACCAAACGGGGGATTTGCCAAAATCACATCGAACCGGTCTTTTTCCTGTATGTCGGCAAGGTTTTCGGCAAGTGTATTGGTATGAATAATATTTGGGGCTTCAACCCCGTGCAATATCATATTCATAATGCCAATAATGTATGCCAAAGATTTTTTCTCTTTACCGTAAAATGTGTTTTTCTGTAAAGTTACAGTATCGGAAGTAGATAATTTTTTACTGCTCTTTAAATATTCAAAGGCTTCGCACAAGAAACCAGCAGAACCAACCGCACCGTCATAAATTTTTTCACCAATTTGGGGAGCCACCACTTTAACAATGGTTTTAATCAACGGTCGCGGTGTGTAATATTCACCACCATTACGCCCTGCATTCCCCATATTTTTAATTTTTCCTTCGTACAGATGGCTCATCTCATGCTTTTCCTTGTGAGTTCTGAAACGAAGTTCATCAATAAGGTTCACCACTTCACGGAGATTATAACCGCTTTGTATTCTGTTTTTCAGTTCGCTGAATATCTCACCAATTTTATATTCAATTGTATCCGCATGTTCAGCATCGGTTTTGAAATTTTTCAGATAGGGGAAAAGTTTACCGTTCACAAAGTCCACAAGGTCATCGCCAGTTAAAGCGTTGTGATCAATTTTGCCGCTTTTCAATTTTGGAGCTGCCCATATTGTCCATTGAAATTCGGGAGCAATGATATTTGTGTGGGTTTTACCTGTCAGTTCGGCTGCTGTAGCTTTGTCTTTTTCTAAATCGTCCAAATATTTCAGAAACAGCACCCAAGAGGTTTGTTCTACATAATCTAACTCACTACTGCACCCTGCGTCTTTCCAGAGGAAATCGTCTACATTTTTAAAAGTCTGTTCAAACATTTATATTCTCTCCCTATATTTTTTGTATGGCTTTGGACTCCAGCCAACAATACGCAAGAGTCCTTGCAGAATAACCTATTCTCCAATACATTTGATTTTCAAATAATGATTGCCAATCAGCTGCTGTTTCGATGGGCATATATAATTTACTCACTGCTCATTCCTTCGTAGTTCTCATTTCCTTGAGTATGCTCTCCTCAAAAACCATCCGCAAGATATAACATGAAGAGGCGTCACCTTTCCCTGTCAGGCAATAACTCCCTCATTGCAGGGCTATAACCTACCGGCAAGCGTCTAACTCACAAAGGCAATAGCGCACCCTTATCATTAAACCAGCAGACTCAGCTATAGCCTTTTGGGGTATAAATAAAAGAGCGGATCCCGGAGGAACCGCTCGCAGTCAAATCCACTTTTATAAATAGCAACCATCTGATCCGGGTTACACCCCTTGCTTCCGAATTTATTTTAGGTGGTCTCCTGTAAAATTAATCAAGAAATTGATCGATGTTATATTTTTTCATGCTCACCGAGCTAACCCGCCGAAATAGCTTAGCCCTTCTCTTCTGCTTGAAAGAGTTTATGCGTCTTGTAAGTCTTTGAGAGATTTGCCGTTAGCATTTATCCAAGCGACAAGACCGTTTGCGCTACCGCCGTGAATTACTGCAGCCGCCGAACTTGGGCTTGAAAATTCCGTATCTTTAACAAAAACATATTTATCGTTTTTTTGAATCAGCCCTCCTTCTTCGATTAGCCTATTTCTTTGAACCAGGACACTCGGCCATTTCTTGGCAGAACTACGTTCATCGAGAACTGCTTCTGATCCTGCCAAGACCACCATTCCATTTGGTGTGAGGTAGCCAGAAGCAATAACGTTTTTAATCTTGCACGTAAGCATTTCTCTTTCCGATTCATTCTCAACCTTCGATATTGCTGGGATAAACGCCTCGACTCCAAGCACCGGCAGAACCTGCTGCATTTTTTTTAGAAATACTTCCATGTCTTCTCTATCAGATTCTGGCAGTTTTGCACCACTACCTTGGTTGTTCATAAGTATTGATCTGTCAGCTGATTTTGCTATTTCAATTAGCCGACCCTCAATGTATCGAATATGGGCTTTGGTAAGATTTTCATCTTTCGTTATGAAATAAGCGATATTGTTCCAGAAGTCTTTTGATAAATGGCTCTTGATCCGATCTTTAATACATTCCGCCTCACCAATGTAGATTGCACTTTTGTTGGTATTAGGATCTATGCCCGTAAGAAAATAGACACCTGAGTTTAGAGATTCTTTACGTTCCAAAACCTTTTCAAACTCGCTTCTAGGACCAGCAACAGCTTTGCCGGTCCAGTTGGAAAGCTCGGCAGTTCGTAATCGTTTTGGATCTCCAAATGCAAGAAACATTTTTAACGTTGCTGTAGGCATATTCTCTCCTTGCGTATCATAAAGCTAAGCTGCCGGAAGGGACCGACCAAAAAACTTTGCTACCCCGAAAAACTTTGGCGAATCTAAAAACGTTCGACAGTAGCATTCGCCCTTCCGGTCTGCTTGAGCGCCTTGTTAGGAGTGTTATTTGGCCATAGCCTTTCCACCAATAGCTTTTCCATTCATAAGTACTGGTATTTCAATCCTCCCGTCTGCTTCGGGATTTATTTCTTTGTATTTTATGAGATATATCCAAGGTGCATTCCTATCTGGTTGTGTTCTTACTTGGGTCATTGTAATGCTATGAAGATACCATTCATTAGGATTGGATACCAGATTCTTCAATTCTTTATCAGATGAGGTAACAGCTGCGTCTGATGACAATACTGGATTTGCGGAATTGCGAGCATTCCATAAAGGAGATTGGCTTAAGTCCTGTTTAATAATTTCAAATGCAAACTTTTGTCCATTAATATAAGAGTAGTAAATCGCAACAACACCGCGTTCTCTCTTGTCACGATAATCATCCCATTCAGAACTTTTATCAGAATTTGCTTTTAGGGGATCGTTCGAGCATCCTGACAAAAGGTTCAATAGAACAGCAACCAATGTAAAATATAGTAATTTTGTAGTCATATTCCTTAACTCCTAACGTAGAGCTAAGCTGCCGGAAGGGGCCGACCAAAAACATGCTACCCGGAAAAAACTCCGGTTAAACGAAAACGTTTGATAGTAGCATTAGCCCTTCCGGTCTGCTTGAGCGACTTGTTAGGAGATTTTGTTTTTCCTTCTCAAATAGCTTAATCGCATACCCCGAAATATAAAGTAGCCAGCAATTACAATAACTCCAATGTTAATAATTAAAAATGTGTTTGGGTAATAGAGTTCTGGAAAACAATATGCCGGGATCATATTGATAATACTTCCAAGTGTAGTAGCCATAAATACAGCAAGATAATTAAGTTCCTCGGCCATCTTGTTTCTTTTTCGCCTTATAAGGAGAATAATTACCATAGAAATGGATACCACTAGAATCGCTATTTTAGTAATTCCTACTATTTGCACTCCGATCATCTTTTATTCTCCTAACGTAGAGCTAAGCTGCCGGAAGGGGCCGACTGAAAAACTATGCTACCCTGGAAAATCCAGGTAAAAAGTAAAATGTTTGGTAGTTCCACCAGCCCTTCCGGTCTGCTTGAGCGATTGGTTCGACTCAATGATGTTCAGTCAAAATGCCAAGTTGCCAATTTCCGAACAACCTTCCCGTCTCTAAAATATACAGCTCTTCCACGCCAAGCGAAATCACCCCATCTACTAGCACCATCTCCCGTATAACTCCAAACAGTATCTGGTTCCTCCTTGATTCTCCAATCCGGATTGAGTTCAGCTACAACAAGCGGTTCTCTTAAGAGGTTAAGCACTTCGCTTTCGGACATTCCAATTGGTATATTATTAAATGTTTCTTCCGAATATCCTGGGGCAAATCGAGTATCGATATTTGGATAAAGAATAAATATTCCTTCAGGAGGTGCAGCAAATACTACAAAGACTAACAACACACAGGGCAATATTGCCATAAAGGCAAGTATTGCAAGATACCACGCTGGCCTTTCCCTGCGGCATGCATAAATAAATGAAATAATAAAAGCAAAAGGAGCCACCGCACCCAAACCCGATAAAAATGAGTATAATATTTCGTCTGATATACCAATCAGGGCAGCTATTAGTCCTCCAACAAGTAGCATACTAACAAGCAAGAAGAGAAATATTGCCATGAATCTATTGTTTCTATCTCTCATATGAGTCGAACTATTGATTGAGCCGAATTATTTCTATCATATTCAATATTTTCCCAAACAAAAACGGACAAACATAGAATTATTCCTATAGATATTCAGGCTATGGGCTGATATAGACAACTACCTACAAATCTATCAACTTCCATAACTATAACTATTATGCTCCAACCACCCAATCATCTGCAAGTTAAATCAGGGGATGTGTATATCCTGAGTCCCCCCATCCTTCAGAGATTACCATTAAAAGCATCTCCATGCATATACAGGAAGCTCCCTGGCTAAAGGCAACCCCGAACCTTGCCCAAAACTCCGAACGCGACTACGCCTTTAATGAGCTTCCTAATCAGCATCCTCCCTAAGACAGTCAATTCACTGCTTAACTTCGCCGGAGCCTCCTCCGCATACAGTCCTACAAAATTACTAACCATCAGCAAACTCTTCGCACCGACTCCCAACCCTAAGCTCTCCTTACTGTTCGTTACCCAAGGCTTCGCATCACTCCGCTTCCCACTCTTCAAAATATTCTCGGAGTAGTAAGGCACACCAAACCCATCCGTCAGCTTTCCAACATCGTGGAACAATCCAACGATCACCACACTCTCTTTTAAACAAGAGCATCAGCCTCACCAGAAAAGTATCCAATACTTTCAAAAATCTTTACAAGGTAGCGCGTAATTTCTACAGCACGATTCAATAGCCCCTCTGATTCACTCCAGATTCCAGATACCCCTCCTGGGGCTAATCCATACCCTCTCTCCATAAGGAAGTCCCAAAGTTCTCTTACCTCTACTCCCCTATGCTCTACCATACTTAATAGCTCTAATGCTCTCTTTACAGTACTCATTGTATTTCTCTCCTCTCTATAGACTATATAACTACTATTAATCTTATTTAATCTTAATCCACTATTCTTTTATACCTACTATACTACTCCTTAATAACCTCTTCCTTAAGATGAACCACCGAAACTCTAAAAGGAAGTACAATCACATTATTAACCTCCTTATTAGCAGCAAAGCGATCCAGTATAATCTCCCAATCCTCATCACTCCATCTACCTACATCCATAGTTGGCATAACTAAAATCACTCCCTCCGCAAGCGCCTGCATATCTTCATAATCCACTTCAGCTACACCCATTTTAAAAGATTGAAATCAACGCCCCCCCAGTTCCACTCCAAACACCGCTGGTCCCTGCAGGCGCCTCCTAATAACTTTCTCCCTACCAAGCAAGCCCGCAGTGAACCTCCCCATCCCTTCTTGAACATGGGTTATGCAGCTAATCCACCGCTAGCTCCGGCGTATACCATCCAGGGGTACTAATACAGTGGTTCCGCCGCTTAGTATTATCCTTCAACCATCCCTGCCCATGCCAGCATCAAGCCAATTAGGTTCCGGCACCAAAGCTCGACCACCCAAACCTCCTCTCTTAAACTATCCCTCCTAAAATTACTCTCCCAAAATACCAATATTCAAAAACCCCTCTTTTAGCCCTCAAAAATAAACTCATTAATCAAACGCACTATCAAGTCTTTGCCTTCTCTTTAACTCTTCAATTATATCATCGCCATTTTTTTCTAACGCTTCGCCATATTTCAATCCTCTTCTTTTCATTTCCCAATGATACGATGAGTGATGCGAACCGCATAGCCACCTAATTTTTGTGGGCTTACTATAATTATCGTGATGTCCGACTGATTCTTCTGCTCCCTTATCACAAACAGCACAAGGCTTTTTAATAAGCCTTCCCTTCTTAATTGCTAACTTCATTATATTATGAGCCCTGAGCTTTTCTTTGTTCTCTTTCCTGTACTTACCATTTACCTCACGATGAAAAGCAGTAGCCCTACTTTTTTTCTTACTATCTCTACAGTCCCTACAGCGGCAACTTAACCCCCCAAACTCTGCTCTAGCTATAGTAAACTCAGAACGCTTTTTATAAGCCTTACAGCGTGTGCATTTCTTAATTCCTTTATCCTTTAACAACTGAAGTTCCACTTGCTGCCTTTGACGTATCCCCTCTCTAAACCTTAGTCCCGCGGTTATCTTTTTTCTACATATATTACAGTATGCCCCCTTCCCATCTTTCCTAGACTTATCATTAGTAAAATGAGTGAAATCCTTTCTCACCTTACAGCAAATACAAACCTTTCTCCGCTTTAAATCTCTTCGTACCGACTCAATATCCTTAAGTAACTTAGCTCTCCGCAAACGTCTATCTGTCTCTAATAAAGCAAGCTTTCTCATAACACTTCTCCCTCTTTCTATAGTATACAGGAAATGACCCTACTTGGTAAAAATAAACTTACAGCTCTCAGCCCAAACCATCTAAAACAAGCTAATAGTAAAACATCGCTTTTAACCCTCAAAAATTAGCCCACCTTATTTTCGCTTACGCCGAGCTTTGAAAACCCGGTGTATGGTACCGTTTCTTTACGCCCCCCTCCTCAGGATCGCCTAACGGCTCCCTGTCAGTCTACCAACAGCTACCCCTCAGAAACGCCTGGACGCAAAGAAACCGGACACCTCTCGATGCCCGGCTCCCCAGTAGCTATGCTGTGTTCTTTAGACGAGTAGCCAAACCCCCAAGGTAGTAACAACCACTCGCTGCTGGCAGGAGGGGAGAGCCACAAGGCTAACCCATAACCGACCCAGCATAACTTACCTACTCATACCTCCCTACTAATGCATCAGCATCTACATAGATTAACTCATGCCTATGTGGAGATGCTACTCTCTTCTTAACGAACTCTGATGCTATGCCTGTCTTCTCTCCAGTCTTATCCACCTTAATGATACCCTGGTCTCCTAAGTCTAACCTTACTGTCTCTCCCTCTATAGCCTTACTCCACTTAATCATCTTCATGTCCTTCCCCCTTATCTAATAAAGCTAAAGGAATCCCGGCAAAACTTAGCGACCTGTCCATCATCATCCATCGCCCTCCATACACCTCAACCTACCTATCATATTTACTAACCTACGCCACTCAAGAATACCTAGTATATGGAACCATCCCGCCAAAGTAACTTTCCGCCAGTTATAATTGCGGTTTAACAGTGGCAGTAATTGCGGCGAGAAGTTACAAGGGATAAATCCATAGGCTGGCAGTGGGCTGTTAGTCCGTTGTGGATATTCTATTGATAGAGTTCCATATCTACGCAAATAAAAATTCCATTTCTCATTTGACAATCACCTCTCCTTTTATGATATTATATGTTGCTGGCGGTGAGGGCAAAAAAGGGCAGAATCCATCACTGATTATTGTAGTATTTTTGTAGTATTATTTTACCCGTATTTGCCCATATATGACCATGCCGAGGTACAAACGAGCACAAAAGGGGTGTAAATGGATCCGAGCGAGGATATAAGTTCGAATCCGACCTTCGGCTTTAAAAGAAAAGGGCACCCATAGGGTGCCCTTTTCTTTTAGATCTAGAGCGGATTCAATTAAAAACCTAAGGGTTAAACCCTAAATACTAAGTTAGGTCCATCTATTTAAAACAATTATGTGGGATAATTTACTCCAAGATATCATTACTTAGTATTTAGGGTTTGATCCTCGATTCTTTTTAAGGTTTGACCCTCGATTTTTCATTTTATGGGACGGGAAACTGGTCGCACGGATGGACTGTAAAACTGAGAGAAAAAGTTCGCTACTTCATATCCATAATCTCGCGCTGGAACCCTGGTTTGGAAAGACCGAATCTTTTGCCCGGGCCCTTTATAAAGAACTTAAACCCTTCATGCGCTTTAATAAATGTAGTAGTCTTCAGTTACACAAAACTAGCCCAGTCAACGTTCAACCGGTGCTACAAAGAGAAGTTAACAGTTTGACGGGGCAAAAAATATCAAGCAATCCGGCATAACTTTTGACCTTTTTAACCGGCCCTTTCAGGCAGGTTATAAAAAACAAAATTCAGCTCAACTTTTAGGAAAATTTGGCAAATATTTATCATAGTGAATACAAACCTTAAAAAAATAATTCATATTGATATGGATGCTTTTTTTGCGTCAGTTGAACAGAGAGACAATCCGGAACTTAGAGGAAAGCCGGTTATTGTGGGTGGAGATCCTCATAAACGTGGAGTTGTAGCATCCTGTTCTTATGAAGCAAGATCTTTTGGAATACACTCTGCTATGCCAGGCAAACGTGCGTTCAGGTGCTGTCCACATGCTATCTTTGTTAGACCCAGATTTGATAAATATTGTGCTGTCTCTGATCAGATCAGGGAAATTTTCTATGAATATTCTGACCTTGTTGAACCACTATCTTTAGATGAAGCATTTATAGATGTAACAGATAATAAAAAGAACATTCCCTATGCAACTGAAGTAGCAATGCAAATTCAAAATGATATTCTTAAGAAAACCGGTTTGACAGCATCAGCTGGAGTTTCTTTTAACAAGTTTCTATCAAAAGTAGCATCTGATATTAACAAACCAAATGGTATCAAGGTAGTAATGCCCTGTGATGCAGATGAATTTATTGATAATTTACCAATAAGAAAATTCTTTGGAGTAGGGAAGGTCACAGAGCAAAAAATGAGCAGAATCGGAATAAGGACAGGGGCGGATCTAAAAAAATATGACAAGATAAAATTGATTAAAATATTTGGAAAATCTGGAAACTATTTTTATGATATCGCGCATTCTCAAGATAATAGACCAGTTATAGCTCAACGTGAGCGCAAATCACTGGGTAAAGAAACTACTCTGCATGAAGATATAAATAATATAGAGCAAATGCGAAAAATCCTGGAAGGTATTGCTCTACAAATTGAAAGTTTACTGATACAGAAAGAGGTAACAGGTAAAACTTTAACCCTGAAGGTCAAATATTCTGATTTTCAATCTATCACAAGAAGTATAACCCTTTCTCAACCTATCAAAGAATCTGCTTTAATGATGAGTCATGCTTGTTCGTTGCTTAATAATACAGAAGCTGGAAAGAAAAAAGTTAGATTGCTGGGATTGACTATTTCTAATTTAGAAAGCCATTTAGGGAAATATCATAAATACAGACAACTTCTTCTGCCATTTGACAATAGGTACTTCTAACCTGGATTATTTGTTCAATATGTCATGTGTAATCATAGAGGTTATACGAATAGATCAGGATGTTTTTTCTCAACCGAGAGGAGAACGTTTTGTTTTCGTTCTCAACATTGCAATCAATAATAGACACTTGTCAACACGTGGTTGCCAGAGAGCATAATATGGGCATTATCTTATAATGAAGAATAGATGTAAATGGTGTGGAAGAGACCCTTTATACATAGCTTATCATGATGATGAATGGGGTACTCCTATTCATGATGACCGGCTTCTCTTTGAGTTCCTGATTCTGGAAGGAGCACAGGCCGGACTGAGTTGGCTGACAATCCTGAAAAAAAGAGAGAATTACCGGCAGGCGTTTCAATCCTTTGATTGCGAAACAATAGCCAGGTATTCGCAACGTGATATCAACCGTCTTTTAGCTGATTCAGGTATTGTGCGCAATCGTCTCAAGATCAAATCGGCTATCAAAAATGCCCAGGGAGTTATAAACATCCAGGATGAGTTCGGTTCATTGGACTCATATCTCTGGCGTTATGTTGAAGGTATACCTAAGCAAAACGAATGGAGATCCATGGAAGAACTTCCGGTAAATACAGAAATATCCGATATGATGAGTAAGGATTTGAAGAGACGTGGATTCAATTTTGTAGGTTCAACAATCTGTTACGCGTTTATGCAAGCAGTAGGCATGGTAAACGATCACACAACATATTGTTTTCGACACGATGAAATCAAGAAACTTGCCCAACAAGTGGGTTGAGCCGGCTTTATAAACCCGGCGGATTACCCGTGCCGTTGTGCCCAGGGAGACAGAGATGAAGGTACTGGAAGTAACCAGGTCACCAATCAAGAATAGCAATAAGAATCGCTCACTGAGAAGCGCGAAAACTTCGGGACACTACCGGGGTAAGGAAAATATTGGGCTACCTGAATCTATTTACTTTCTCAAACAGGATTGGTCTAAAATGTCTTTCCAGTAATTTATTGCCGGAGGCAATAAATTAGAAGTTGACCTTGAGAGGTTTCTTCAGGAGGAGGCCAAAGGCCAGGGTCAGGATCAGGAAGGCGATGGTCCAGTGGAGCTGGAGGCCGAGGAGGTTAATATCTCTCTCCGGGTAATCGATCCGGGCTGAAATAATGTTGCTGCCCGTCGGGATAGTCTTATCCCCGGGCATGGCTAGGATAGAGAAGAAAGAGGCTTCTTCGGTCACCGGGTAGATCCGGTCGATTTGAGTGAGCGCCCGAAGGTTTTTTGTGAGTAAGGTATCTCCAACTGTGAAGGTTAAGGTGTGATCTCCCTGTTCCTTCACCTCGACCCGCCAGGTTACCTCTTTAAGTGCCTGGATCCTCAGGGCCGGGGTCCGGATGGCGACACCATCCGAAGTCTCCAGCTTGAACTTTGTCTGGGGGATATTCACACCCGGCGCGAGTGAGAGTGTCACGTTGACTTGATCTCCGGGCCGGAGGTTATCGTAACCATATCTGACCTGTATCTGGGCGCAGAGAAGCAGTACCGGAACTATTACGACCAGGAGCGGCGGGAGAAGATAGGCCAGATATAGGACGATCCCCCGCAGGACCTGAATAAATTCCTTGATTATCAGACCAAGTTCATCCCGGGATAGATAGATCCCGAAAAAATGCCCGAAG
>Ga0222678_1000260_pt1 | contig 26185 bp, 22 predicted proteins | sample AntAcemetagen937_FD_179801 | JGI IMG/M metagenome (GOLD analysis project Ga0222678, IMG submission 179801) | Saline water microbial communities from Ace Lake, Antarctica - #937 | ecosystem: Environmental > Aquatic > Non-marine Saline and Alkaline > Saline | place: Antarctica: Ace Lake... | reverse complement strand
TGTCCCCGGTTCACTCATGACCTTAATCTCTCCCGAGTGCCCCTGAATAATCTCATGGGCCAGGGCCAGACCAAGCCCCAGACCCTTCTCCTTGGTTGTGTAGTCAGGATTGAAGATCTGTTTCAGCTCCTCCCTACTTAGGCCGCTTCCCGTGTCTGAAATCGTGATTTTTGCCCACTTTTTGCCCTCTTGCTCAACAGAAAGTGTGATGGAACCGCTGCTGGAAATTGATTCCATGGCGTTTTTAACAATATTGAAAATCGCCTGCTTGATCTTGTCAAAATCTATCAATACCATTAAGGGGGATTCTCGCCAGTCCGTCTCTATGTTAATCCCACGGGAGTCAGCTTCTCCTTCGGCAAGGAGAACAATCTGCCTGAGAAGCTCTATTAGATCATTGTTTTTCAACTCCAGTTTTCGCATTCTTGAAAAAGCGATGAATTCCTCGATAATATGATTAAGTCTCCGGATCTCATCCCGGATAATCCCTGTGAGTTGAGGCAGATTGTCTTTTTGAAGTCTCTGACACGCCATACTGATGGCATTGAGGGGATTTCGAATCTCATGTGCCACCCCCGCGGCCAAGCGACCCATGGCCGAAAGCCTCTCTGCCTGGTGAAGACGTCTTTCCATCTCCTGCATCCTGGCGAGATGCCTGTTTTGGTTCTTGTAAAGAAACCACATGGATATTATGGCAATAAACACCATAAAGCACATGAAAATAAGTCCCCGGCCCTGCTCCTTTTTGAGCATTTGATCGGCTGTCTCTCTTGAAAGACTCAACCATGCCGTGCAAATCACATCCACGCCGAGGTGAATGGGTGCAACGACTTCGAGCATTTCTCGTCCGCCCCAATCGAACTTTTTCCTTGGCATATCCCGATTTCTTATAAAGGTGATAGGTATCAAATCGTTTTCTTTAGACATGTCCCCATCTTCCACCCACTGGAAAATGATTCTCCCTTTTCTGTCTGTTACCACAAAATAGCCTGTGTCAGCCCCCAGACCCACTTCTTCAACCGCCCTTTCAATCGAGACCCTTAAACTCCAGAACAGAAAGCTTTCGTCATCCAAAACAAGAATAATGGTTCCTTTCCCCCATTTCCGGCGAAGGACAAGGGACCGCATTTGGTTGCTCTTCCCGTGACGGTTAAAAAGGTCCACCTTAATTCCCTTCTCTCCTTTAATCACAGGCGCCGCTGATATAAGAAGAGATTCGGGAACAGGTCTATTCTTAAATGTGATAACCCCATGATCATCAAACAGGACAACGAGATAGAGATCTTCCCGGTGAGAGATTGATATCATCTCTTTATCATCAAGGCGATCTCTTTTCCTTTCAAAATCAATTCGCTGTGCTACATCCAAGAGGTCGAGGATCATAGATTCCCTCAGAGAAAAGGATTCATCTGTAAAGCCTGACCCGGTAATTCCGTCAAGATCGGCCTGTGATGCATGACCCAGGAGTTGGAAATTGTATTTCGCAGCCTGCTGGACGTTTTTTATGATGTCCAGGCCCCTCTTTTCCATATAGCCGACAAGGGTCTTGTCAAGGGTCCTGAGGTCCATCAGTCCCGTGATCAATGCGAGGGAAACGAGGACAAGGGAAACAAGGGCAACGGCCAAGGGTTGGAGAAATAGCCCAGGAGGCTGCCGAGATCCTGCGGAGCTTTGGGTTTTTCTTTTGCGGGGCATTCTTTAATAGTTACTGGTCATTTGCCATTTGTCAATATCCATTTGTCAATATTCAGCCGACTATTCGACGATTGTGTCTACACCGTCCCCCCGCCTTCGACATATCTTGCCTCATTCCCATCCTGACCGGATGCCTTGCAGTATTTCATAGATCCTGATTTCCTTTTTATTCCAATGCCTTAATATCAGACGTCCGGCTTTGGCATGATTCCTGCTGTATCAAAGCCACAAGATGAACTTTCAGGGGCTGTCCCGGTTCATGATAAGTCAACTTAAATTTAACAGCAAGGAGGTAAAGTTAAATGAAAAAGATCAGCGTTATTGCAGCATTTCTCATTGTAGTCGCTTCGGCGACATTGGTGATGGCCGGCCCACGTGGCAAGGGAAATTGGGAAGGAGGGAGATGGTGTGCGACGCCATCTGCTCTGTCCTCTTTGAACCTGACAGCGGAACAGTCTGAAAAAATCAGGGCCCTGCGTGAATCGGGCCTGAAAGAGATTACTCCAATCCGTGCCCAGTTATTGTCAAAAAGAGCTGAGCTAAAATTGTTATGGATTCAGACCAAACTCGAGCCGGACAAAATCAGGGCGAATCAGAAGGAAGTTAGGGATTTGATAGGCCAGCTGCAGGAAAAGAGCACAGATTTTCGATTGGCCTTCCGAAATATCCTGACCCCTGAACAGACCTCCAAGCTTCTAGCCCAGGGAATTGGCAGGGGCAAGGGTCACAGATGGGGAGATAGACATAGCCACCGTGGTTTAGGTGGGGGTCCGGGTGGTCACTGGCAAAACTGAATAGGGTAAACTTGATATAGCCGCAAAAAGGCGCAGAATTCACAAAAATTAAGATTGAAATGTACTAATATCAGCAAGTTGTAACCAAGACAAATTTCAAATTGGACTTTTTACGAGAGCTTCAAACTGGTTTCTCCCTCCCCTGTCCTTTAAGAGGGTACCGGGAGGGGTTGCAAATCAGGAGTGTTGGAGCTGGAGTATTGGACGGTTTTAGTCAGAGTCTCCAAATGTGAACTCATTCATTTTGCCGCTCTCTAAGTCCACGTGGACCATGACGTTTCTGAAAAGCCTGCCCCGCTTGAGAATTATCTTCAAGACCTCCGTGGCCTGCAGTGTGGCAATAAATGAAGGCATCAGGACAGGGACACCGAGAACGGCTTCCGGTCTTTTTGACTTTTCCCCGCCTGCTGCGCTGTTTCCGTAGAGACGCTTTATCCCCGGATCATCCGGAAAAACAGTCATCAACTGGCCTTCAAGGCCTGCCAGGGCCCCGTGCACTAAGGGAAGCCCCATGAATTTGGAGGCATCTTCTATGGTAAAACGGGCCGGGATATTGTCAAGCGCATCTACAATCACATCTGAACCCTTCAACACCTCCCTGGCATTTGAAGGATCAATTTTGACCTGATGGGGGGTAATTAGAACGCCGGGATTAATGCTGCCAACCACCATAACCGCCTCTTCAGATTTAGACTTGCCGATGGCTTTTTGACTTGAAAGCGCCTGGCGATTCAGGTTGGTTTCATCGAAGCGGTCATAATCCACAACCACAATGTGCCCGACTCCAACCCTGGCCAACAGCAGAATAACCTGCCCACCGAGCCCCCCTGCGCCAACCACGGCCACACAGGACTTTGAAAGTCTGAGTTGTTCCTCTCCCGAAATCGTCTCTCTGTTGCGGATATACCGATAGGGATAAATCCCGAGACTCAGGGCCTCCACGTAGACATCATGTACTGAGCAACCGGATTCTGCCGCAATTTTCAGTGCCTGGCTGTCTTCCAGGATCTCTACTTCACGGCCAGCCGGATCACTAATCTTTTTAGATCTTGACTGAAGCAGGTTTTGCATATCTCGGGAGTCCTCAAAATTTGAAGTGCATAATGTTGACGCCCATGTAAAAAGTCTCCAAGGCCGTCACTCCTTCGAACGTGGGAGTCCAGTCCCTCTAAAGACGGGATCCCTGGATTCCCGCGTTCGCGGGAATGACGAAAAGGGGTCAGTGACTTTTTACGAGCAATTGCAAATTTAGGAATTGCAAATTAGAGTACAGCATACGATATATGAATGCAAATAGTTCTTCGCCATTTCCCTGAGCGATGTGCAGAGTCTCTTGCAGTTTTTCAGGGAAATTGTTAGGCTCATTACTCTTTCAACAATCGAATCTAAACCTTGAAGTTCAGACATTAAATAGTCCTTTATCAAGTCCTTATGACCCGTCGACACCTTATAAAAAAACTCCTTCGTTGGAGCAAAATGGCCCTCATGTTAAGTTTTTTCCCTTCTTGTTCGGTTCATGGGTCCGTTAATGCCGGAGGTAGCAAGAACCCGGAAGGGGTTCAACCTAATGGGCTTAGTCTCAGGGAAATCGCGCGTAAGAAGATCCATCACGGCGGCGACCGCTTTATAAGTCCCTTTGGCGCCGGAGGGCATAAAAATATCGGGCAAATCTTATGGTGGAAGTTGTTTAGCGAAAACCGTTTCAAGACCTACTATGATCGAGAACGTGTGATCCCCGTTTCTATTGACTGGGAACCCGTCAGGAGCAATAAGGGACTTTCCATAACATTTATCAAGCATGCGGGCATGATGATAAAGGACGTGGACAAGTATATCCTTGTGGACCCCATTTTTTTTGATCTCTCCTGGTTCATCAAGGACTTTACGCCATTGGCATCTGATATCAAAGAGATGCCCACACCTGATCATGTCCTGATTACCCACGGTCATTATGACCACTTGGACAAGACTTCCTTAGGGATTCTTGACAAAGAGACCCACCTGATCACGCCCCTGGGCTATAACGATGTTTTTGATGACTTAGGGATGGATAGACGGACACAATTGGACTGGTTCGACACCTTTGAAGAGGGAGAGAGGGAAATCACGCTGCTCCCCTGCAACCACTGGACCATGCGCAACCCCCTGATTGGACCCAACAAGTCTTTGTGGGGGTCTTTCCTGCTCAAGACTAAGAGCGGGGCTACTATTTTTATCTCAGGTGATACGGGCTATTTTGAAGGTTTCAGGGAGATTGGAAAAGAATTCTCCATAGACCTGGCAATTTTTAACCTGAGCGCCTACGAACCCCGCTGGTTTATGTCTGCCGGTCACATAAACCCTCAGGAAACAGTGCGGGCATTTCAGGAACTCCGAGCCAAGCATCTCCTCATTGTTCACTGGGGGACATTTCGTTTAGGGGACGAGCCGGTCTATTTTCCACCGGTTCAGCTCAAACAGGAGCTGGCTAAGGAGGACCTTTCTGATCGTTTTTTGGAGTTAGACCATGGAAAAACCCTTAGTTATGAAGGTAATCGGAAGAGGGTGATATAGTGGTACTCCCAGAATCTCAAAAACCGAATAGCCTGGCAATTGCCGGGTTCCTGGCCCCCTTTGTGGCGGCCGGCATCACCGGGCTCTTGCTTCTCAGCTTAGGGGAGGATCTCAAGCCGTTCAAGGTCTCGATTGCCTATTTGACAATTACCCCTCTAATCCTTTTGACAGGGGTTGTTCTATCTCTAAAATCGATCCCGCTTGTCGAGGAGTTTGGCGACAAGGATTATGCCTACTCCGGTCTGATTTTGAATATTCTTTTCCTAATTGTTTATGTCACATCTTTAATTTATTTCTTTTCCTAATTCCTCAATCCCTAAATTCCTCAATTTATAATGTCGGTTTACCCAGATAAGGCATATATATTGTGGTGCAACTTCTCTTGACCACATTATGTTGTGTTTGATAAGAACAACTTGTCCAAAACAAGAAATATTTCCCAAATAGTTTATTTTCTTATTTTTTTCTTGACAAACGGAATTTTTTTAGTGATAGTGTCACAAAGTGGAAAAAAGTGTCATAAAGTGTCATAAAAGTGCCATGTTCAGAGGACGTTCAAAACATACCCTTGACGACAAGGGCCGGTTAGCAATTCCGGCAAGGTTCCGGGAAGTATTGGACCGGAAAGGTGATCTTTGCCTAATGGTCACCAGCAGGGATAACTGCCTTTGGGCTTTTACGAGAGACGATTGGCAGATCCTTGAAGAAAAGGCGGCTAATCTTCCCCTGTTTGATAAGGCAGGGATCGCTTTTTTAAGAGGTTTTATCTCATCCGCAGTGGAATGTCACGTCAAGAGTGGCAGGATAACGATACCTCCCAGCCTGAGAGAGGATGCAGGATTACAGAAAGAGGTGGTGTTAGCCGGGCAACTGAAGAAATTTGAGATCTGGGACAGAGAAAGATGGGAGGAGGAGTTTGAAAGAGTCAAAGATGCCTTTCCAGAGGCCAGCCCGTCTCTCTTGGAACTGCGAATTTAAGAAGGTTCAATCTTGGAATACCTTCATGCGCCGGTGCTTGTAAAGGAGGTCGTCAAGCACCTTGTCCATAACCCGGAAGGAGTATATGTAGACGGAACCGCAGGCACCGGCGGTCACAGCGCAGCTATTTTAGAGAGGTTGGCCGGAAGAGGGCGCCTGATCTGCTTGGACAGAGACCCTGATGCTGTCCGCCTGTCAAAGAAGAGACTGGCCACCTCAAGCGATAAAGTTTGTGTGATTAAGGCTAATTTTGCTGACCTGGATGGGGTCTTTAAAGACCTCAGCATCAGGAGGGTTGAGGGTGTTTTATTAGATTTGGGGATGTCCTCTTACCAGCTTGAGAAATCTGGCAGGGGGTTTAGCTTTAGCAGAGGGGAGCCTCTCGACATGAGAATGAATCCCGACAACGACCTGGTTGCAAATCATCTTGTAAACGACATCCCTCCGAAGGACCTCGAACAAATATTGAGAGATTATGGCGAAGAAAAGAATGCCAGATCGATTGTCAGGGCCATTATTAGAGAGCGCGCAAAAGGGCCAATTGAAACTTCGTCCCAATTAGCTGATTTGATTGATGCAGTATCTCCTAAGTCTCGTCGGTATAGGGCCAGACACCCCGCAACACGAACATTTCAGGCCCTCAGAATAGCAGTCAATAAAGAATTGCAAAATCTCGACACGTTTCTTAACAAAATCCCTTCGTTGATGGCGGTAAATGGGAGGCTTGTGGTGCTCTCCTACCATTCACTTGAAGATCGGCGCGTCAAACGTACGATGAATAAATGGGAGAAGCCGTGTTCCTGCCCCCCCGATTTTCCTCATTGTGTCTGCGGGAAGGTTCCACTTTTTAGACGCCTGTTCAAAAAGGGTTTGAAACCGAGCCAGGAAGAGATTGACAAAAATCCGAGAGCACGCAGCGCTATTATGAGGGCTGCAGAAAGGGTTTCGCCATGACAAGGCCAGAGAAGTTGTCAAGAATGATGGTCTCCCGCAATGCTAAGACAGGTATTCGTGTCAGGAATTCCCGGTTTAAAAAGCGCAGGTCTCGTTTCACGAGAAGACAAGTTTTCTTGATTATCCTGATGTTATTTTTCTTCATGGGAAGCGGCATCAGCTACGTATGGTCAAATTTTGAAAAAACTCAGATCGGTTATGACCTCAGTCAATTAAAGAAAGAAGAGATGAGGTTTCAAGAGATAAATCGGAAACTGAGATTGGAATTAGCCCTCTTAAAATCGCCTCAAAATTTGGGATCCAAAGCCGTTAAGGATCTGGGGCTGAGACAACCCACTCCTGAACAGATTGTCATGTTGCCATGAAGGTTAAGGAAAAGAAATGGATTCGATTCCGCATTTATGTGGTAACCATCTTTTTTCTGCTCGGTTTCGGGGTAATCCTTGCCAGGGCCTACCAGCTCCAGGTTTTAGAAAGTGATTATCTGCGAGGCACTGCTGAAAACGGTATAATCGGGACAACCAAACTCCCTCCCGAACGCGGAACCATTTATGACAGGGAAGGGAATGAGCTGGCCCTCAGCGTGCATGTAGGGTCCGTTTTTGCCCATCCAAAACAGATTAAAGAAAAAAGCAAAACAGCAAAGCGATTGTCCAGGATCTTGGGTGAAAAAAAAGCCAAGATCCTCAAACTCCTGAGACGTGATCGTTCTTTTGTATGGATAAAAAGGAAAATTTCCCCAACCCTGACCCAACAAGTGTCAGATCTGAAAATAGATGGTATCGGTGTGACTACCGAAACCAGGCGGTACTATCCTGGCCGGGAAATTGCCGCTCACCTGATCGGTTTTTCCGGCGCTGATAATCAGGGACTCGAAGGGCTTGAAAAGAGATATGACGACTCTTTGAAAGGCCCACAACATAGACTTATCCGCATGCGGGATGCATTGGGCCGGTCCTTTTCCATTAACAGAACAGACCCTTCAGGCCGGGGGATGCACCACCTGTTCCTCACAATAGACAAAGAGATTCAATACAAGGCCCAGCAGGCCCTCAAAATCGCAGTAAAAAAGGCAAGAGCCAAGGGGGGACACTGTATTGTGGTAAATCCGGAGACGGGTGAGATCTTGGCCATGGCCGTGGTTCCGGAATTTAACCCCAATGCCTTTTCCAAATACAGGCCGGATCAGTGGAGAAACAGGATTGTTACCGACTGTTTCGAGCCAGGCTCTACCCTGAAGGCGTTTCTTTTGTCAGCATCTTTAGAGGAATCAGTGGTAACGCCTCTTTCCCAATTCCATTGTGAAGAGGGGGCATATAAGGTCGGTGGGCGTGTGGTCCACGATACTCACAAGTATGGCAAATTGAGTGTTTCGGATATCATCGTATATTCCAGCAATATCGGAGCCATAAAGATTGGCCAAAAGCTGGGATATGCAAGATTTTGCAGCTACTTAAAAAAATTTGGGTTTAGCACCAAGACAGGTATTGGCCTGTTGGGAGAAAGAAAAGGCTTTATCAGAGAGGCAGAAAAGGCAAGAACGATCGACCGGGCAACGCTCTTTTTTGGACAGGGGCTGACTGTCACGTCTTTACAACTGACAATGGCGATGGCGGCAATTGCGAATGGAGGGAAACTGATGCGTCCTTATGTTGTTAAGAAAATAGTCGACGAATCGGGCGGCTTAGTTCAAGAGACTCGCCCTAAGGTGGTGCGAAGGGTTATCTCAACCCGGACAGCAATGAGAGTGACCAAAGTCCTTGAAGGTGTCGTAGGCAGTGAGGGCACAGCTCCAAAGGCCGCCATCCGTGGATTCAGGGTTGCGGGAAAGACCGGAACCTCACAAAAGGTTGATCCTAAGACAAAGAGGTACTCGAAGAGCAAATACGTTGCAATTTTTGTGGGTTTTGCCCCTGTAGAAAGGCCGAAATTGGTGATTTTGGCGCTGATCGATGAACCAAAGGGTGTTGTATACGGGGGATTGGTTGCGGGGCCTGTTTTCAAGGATGTGGGATCCTGGTCTCTTAATCACCTCAAGGTTAATCCTCAGCCGGACTTACTCGCAGTGGCCGAGGCCAAAGCAAAGGCGTTAGTCTTAGATCCCCCTGAAGATTCCGGTAACAGCGCGAAATCGGAGGGAGTGAATAAGATTGCAGGTGAACTTAGACAGGGGCTGTTGCCCGATTTTAAGGGTATGGGCATGAGAGAGGTCCTCAAGAGGGGAAGGGCTTTGGGTCTGAAGGTAAGTTTAAAAGGTTCTGGATTAGCCGTAAAACAAAAGCCGGAGGCCGGATCGCCACTCAATGCTGTTAAAAGTGTAAGCGTGAGCTTCAACCCACCGGGATAGTCTGAATTGAAGATTGAATATTGAAGATTGAATATTGATGGTCTCGTAAAAAGGCAGTATGCGATTAAAACAGCTTATAAATGGCATGGAAATTGTTGATTTCCAGGGCGACCCTGATTTGGAGATAACGAATATTGCCTATGATTCCCGTGCAATAGGGCCAGGTGCCCTGTTTGTCGCCTTGAAAGGTCATGCACAGGATGGCCATCATTTCATCGGGGATGCGATTTCGAAAGGTGCCTTGGCGGTGGTTTCGGAATTGCCCCAGCGCTCCTGTTCGTTCCCGAACGAAAACGGGGGCGCCATGATTCAGGTCCCGGACTCCCGTGAAGCGTTATCGCGACTTGCTGTCAGGTTTTTTGATAGTCCTTTCAAACAGATGAATTTGATAGGTATCACAGGGACTAATGGGAAGACCACTACTGCCTATCTCCTTGAATCGATTCTCGCTGCGGCCGGGAGAAAGCCGGGGGTGATAGGGACTATTAATTACCGATTTTCAGGTCATGTCAGGGAAGCCCCGGTAACTACGCCCGAATCCTTAGATCTGATGCAGATCTTACGCGAGATGGCCGATAGCGCTGTTAGCGATGTAGTAATGGAGGTCTCTTCCCATTCTTTAGATCAGGGAAGGGTCAGAGGATGTCCTTTTCGTGTGGCCATCCTTACTAACATTTCCAGGGACCATCTCGATTACCACAGGTCCATGGACGCGTATTTTGAGGCAAAAACCCTTCTCTTCAAATCTTTAGCTCAGCAAGGGGCTGGGGATCCGGCCAGGGCGGTGATTAATGTCGATGATCCAAGGGGAAAAGACCTGATCAAACTGACAGACGCCCAGGTCATGACATATGGTATGGGGAAAGAGTGTGATGTAAGGGCGGAGGAGGTCAACGTAAGCAGGGGAGGTCTAACGGCCAAACTCATAACCCCTAAAGGTGAAGCGGAAATAGGATCCGCACTCATAGGGGAGTTCGATATACATAACATAATGGCTGCTGCGGCAGGGGCGCTTTCTATGGGCATTGACCTCAAATCTATATGTTCCGGCCTAAGACTGCCAAAAGGGGTGCCAGGTCGTCTGGAACAGGTTAGGAACAAACGCGCATTAGCCCTTGTTGTAGATTATGCGCATACTCCGGACGCCCTTTTAAAGGCCCTAAGCGCAGTAAGGTTGTTGACAGAGGGGCGCGTGCTTACGGTCTTTGGATGTGGAGGTGACAGAGACAAAGGAAAAAGAAGATCAATGGGCCGTGTGGCGGGGCTGCAGAGCGACATGGTCTTCATTACCTCAGACAATCCCCGCACCGAAGATCCAGGCGCAATTGCGGCTCAGATCGAGGAGGGTGTGATTGAATCGGGCCTGAAGGATTATATCCTTGATCTGGATCGTGAAAACGCAATTCAAAGGGCGGTTAAGATGGCCCACAACGGGGATCTGGTCCTGATTGCGGGGAAAGGTCACGAAACCTACCAGATCATGGGCAAAGAGAAAAAGGCCTTCGATGATCGGGTGGTGGCGGCCCGGGCTGCCAGTTAAGGGGTAAAGATGTCGGCCGGTTGGGGCAAAATAAGAGCCAAAGAGATCCTCAGCCCAATAAATGGGACCCTGATTTCAGGCGATCAGGAAACCGTTTTAGCCGGAATTAGTACGGATTCGAGAACCACGCGGCATGGGGACCTGTTTTGGGCGCTGAGGGGGGAACGATATGATGGGCATGACTTCGTCCCAAAGGCCATTGAGCAAGGCGCGGCGGGAATTGTTGCTCAAAGGGATCGCCTGGAAACAGAGAGAATCGAAGGTCCCCTTGTCATCTCTGTGGATGATACATTAGAGGCCCTTGGCGATTTGGCCGCATGGTGGCGAGGCCGGCACGATCTTAAGGTAGTAGCCATAACAGGGAGTTCAGGTAAGACCACCACAAAGGAAATGGTGTCCTCTATTCTCAATATTGGCAACATGACATTAAAGAATCAAGGGAATTTTAATAATCTTATCGGGTTGCCTCTCACTTTGCTGAAACTCAACGGGGATTACAAAAGAGCCGTACTGGAAATGGGGATGAACCGGCCCGGAGAAATCTCACGGCTGACTGAAATAGCCGATCCGGATGTGGGAGTGATCCTCAACGTGGGTATGGCCCATCTCGAAGGGTTATCAGACCTCGATGGGGTGGCAAAGGCAAAGACAGAGCTCATTAAGAAGATCTCATCAAAGGGTCTCGTGATCCTGAATGGCGATGATGAGCCCCTGATGAAGAGGGCCTCAACATTTTTGAAACAGAAAATGACCTTTGGTCTCGGCCAGGGAAATGATGTCAGGGCGGCCAATATCAACAATGACGGGCCGGAAGGGATCCGCTTCGATCTCTTATATCGGGACAACTGCTGGCCGGTACGTGTAAGGGTCCCGGGTATCCATAATCTAACTAACGCCTTGGCCGCGGCCGCAGTAGGCTTTAGCCTAAATGAACCCCCCGAAAATATCAGGGAGGGGCTGGGAGCATTTTCGGGGATTAAGGGCCGGTTTGAAGTGGCCTCCATCGCTGAGGGAATTATTCTTGTTGACGATACATATAATTCCAATCCCTCTTCCTTAGGCGCTGCTCTCGATGCTGTCATCTCCATAGTGAATAAGGGGGGGAGGCTAATCGTGGGTTTGGGGGAGATGATGGAATTAGGAGATGCCACGATCCATGCCCATAGGGAGGCCGGACAAAAGGTTGCAGAGACAGGGGCCTGCTCTTTTTTTGCCATGGGAGAACATGCCCGGGAGATGATCAACAGTGCTCAGATTGCAGGCATGCCCGCTGATCACTTAAAGGTTATGGAGACCCATGATGAAATGGTGAAAGAGATTACGGATAAAATGAGAGAAGGAGATCTGATTCTTCTCAAGGGCTCACGGAAAATGGGGCTCGAAAAGGTGGTTGAGGGACTGCGGCGCATAACGCATAGCGCAAAGAGCAGGGCGCAGAGAGCAGAGGCATAGAGACATTGAGCAAGGAGTAGATTTGCAGGGTTGGCACTGCCTGCCAGGAACCGGGCAGATGAGGATTAACTGATCATCATAGGAGAGAGTTCTGAAATGGAAAGAGCAAAAAAAATATTGGTAGTGGATGATGAGAGCGGAATCAGGTTTTTGTTATCAGAGGTTCTGCTGAACAAGGGATTTGAGGTGAGTTTAGCAAGCGACGGGCAGGAATCATTAGAGAAATTGGAGCAGGACCATTTTGACTTGGTCGTTACTGACATTAATATGCCCAGGTTAGATGGCGTTTCAATGTTGAAACGGATGAAGAAGACCGGTCGAGAAGAGAAGGTCATTATCATGACAGGCAATCCCGCTGATCAAAGGCTGTTAGACGAAGGACTTCCGCACGTTGAGAGTCATCTTTTTAAGCCTTTTGGGATAGAAAGCTTCCTGAATGTGGTGATTGCCGCCACCGCCTGAGGGGAAGAGGCACGGGACGACAAATGAACATCGAACATCGAACGTCGAACATCGAATAAAAAACCCTAACTTTAGGCATTTTTCCGGTTTATCCGGGTCAGGCTATCAGGGAATAAAGGTTAGAGGGCCCTCCACAGATGCTTTACAGACTGATCTATCTATTTCATACAGACCTGTCATGGCTGAATGTCTTCAGGTACATTACGTTCAGGACTATCCTCGCCAGCCTGACCGCCCTGATGATCTGTTTTATTTTCGGTGGTTGGGCAATCAAGAAACTCGGCGCTATGCAGGTGGAGGAACAGATCCGGGATGATGGCCCCCTGAGTCATAAATCTAAGGCAGGGACCCCCACCATGGGGGGTTGCCTGATTCTACCTGCGATTATCTTTGCTACCCTCCTCTGGGCCGAACCGATTAATATTTATATCTGGCTCGTTATGTTTGTCATTCTTTTCTTTGGGGGTATTGGCTTTGCCGATGACTATCTGAAAATAAGGAGGAAAAACAGCAAGGGCCTGAGCGCTGCTTCCAAATTTTCACTCCAGATATCAGGCGCCCTCGTTGCGGCCTTAGCACTCTATTACTATGCGGGTTTTGATTCATACCTCAATATTCCCTTTTTTAAGAATGTGTCGCCGGATCTCGGTTGGGGCTATATCCCCTTCGCGGCATTCATTATAGTCGGGACCTCCAATGCGGTCAATTTGACAGACGGGTTGGACGGCCTCGCTATAAGCCCTCTCATTGTGGCCTTTGCCAGCTACTTGATTTTTGCCTATCTCGCAGGACATATAAAGATCGCTTCATATCTTCAGATCCCCTACCTTCCAGGCTCAGGCGAAATCTCAGTGCTCTGCGGGGCAGTGGTAGGCGCCGGGCTCGGGTTTCTCTGGTACAATGCCTACCCTGCCGAGATTTTTATGGGTGATGTGGGATCTCTCCCGTTGGGCGCTGTCTTAGGCACTGTTGCCGTTATCACGAAGCAGGAGTTGGTACTGATCCTGGTGGGGGGGCTGTTTGTCTTTGAGGCGCTCTCCGTCATCTTCCAGGTGGCATACTTCAAATTGACAGGGGGGCAGAGAATTTTCCGGATGGCCCCTATCCACCATCACTTTGAATTGAAGGGGTGGCCCGAGCCAAAGGTGATTGTTCGCTTCTGGATTATTGCCATCATATTGGCTCTACTTTCCATCAGCACCCTCAAAGTAAGGTAAGCAGAATGCCGAATACACAAGATCCAATCCCTTTTATCGGCGAGGACAAAATAGAATCTCCCCTATCGGTGGGACCAAAATCGAAGGTGCTGGTTGTTGGCCTCGGGACATCAGGGCTCTGGACTGCTCGATGGTTGGCAGGACAGGGAGCTGATGTAATCGTAACCGAAAAGAAAAGGGAGTCGGAACTCGATCCTGACATATTAAGAGAACTCCTGGAATTGGGGGTTAGATTAGAGGTTGGAGGGCATAAGAAAGAGACCTTTTTAGATGTTGATACTATAATTCTAAGTCCGGGAGTGCCCCATGATATGGTGCTCATTAAATCCGCATCCGAAAAAAAGATTCCAGTAGTGGGCGAATTAGAGTTGGCCAGCCGTTTTATTGATACCCCCATAATTGCGGTAACCGGCACCAATGGAAAGACCACTGTCACCACCTTTTTGGGCTGTATGCTTGAAAATGCCGGGTTTAATGTATTTGTTGGGGGTAATATCGGAACGCCTCTCATAGCCTATGCCGCGAGCGAGCAGAGGGCGGACTATCTTGTATTGGAGGTAAGCAGTTTTCAATTGGATACTATCCATACCTTCTCTCCTTATATCTCCATAATCCTGAACATCTCCCCCGATCATTTGGACCGGTACCCTGACTATGAGGCATATATCCAATCGAAGTTAAGGCTCTATGAGAATCAAGGCGATGGCCAGTACTTAATACTCAATCGCGATGACCAGAGGCTTTCTTCAGTTACTCCATCTTCCGGTGTTTCTCTCCTTTTTTATGGATCGGAGAAAATGGAGGGGCTGCACGCCTTTTTAGAAGATGGGAGGATTAGTGCCAGTCTGAACGGGGCGACAAGGCAGGGCTTTTCTTTAGATGCCTTTGCCCTGCCTGGCTCCCATAACCTGGAAAATCTCTTAGGGGCTGTCTTAGCAGGGATGGCTCTTGGGGTTGATGCTACGGTGATTCAGGAAACCATAAATCAATTTCAGGGCCTTCCGCACAGGCTCGAATATGTGGGCGAGGTAAACGGTGTGCTGTTTTATAATGATTCAAAAGCCACCAATGTGGATGCGGCGGTCAGGGCGGTAACAAGCTTTGACCGGCCCCTGATCCTCATAGCAGGAGGCCGCCACAAGGGTGCGGATTATGCGCCCTTAGTCAGCGCGGGCCTTGGAAGGGTAAAAGGGGCTGTTTTTTTGGGTGAGGCCAAGGGACTGTTAGCAGAATCTTTTAGAGATGAAATCCCCTTTTCTTTAGCCGAAAACATGGAAGAGGCGGTATCTAAGGCCTTTTCCATGGCGAGTAATGGGGATGCCGTTATTTTAGCGCCGGCGTGCTCAAGCTTTGATATGTTTTCTGATTACCCGCACAGGGGCCGGGTTTTCAGGGAAGCGGTCGAGGGCCTTATTCATGGCTGAAAAAAAGCAGGCAGACTCAGGATACGATTTTATGATTCTTATTCCTGCCGTCCTTCTGATCTCCTTAGGCCTCGTCGTCGTTTATAGCACCAGTTCCAACTTGGCCGAACACCGTTTGGGAGACAGCTATTTCTATCTCAAGAGGCAGTCTCTGTTTTGTGTGATTGGGATCGGCCTTATGGTGTTAACAAGGTATATCCCCTGCACGCTTTATTCGAAGTTTGTCTATCCCTTACTCCTTGTCAGCGTCTGTCTCCTGGCACTCCTCTTCGTCCCCGGTCTGGGACGTAAGGTGGGTGGCGCCTGCAGGTGGATGAGTCTCGGCAGCTTCTCCTTTCAGCCTTCTGAATTTGTGAAGTTCTCTTTGGCCGTGTATATGGCCTACTCCATGTCCAGGAAGGGGACAGCCATGGAGTCATTCTCCAAGGGTCTCTTACCTCATCTGCTGATTGCCGGTGCGTTTATATCGCTCATCGTCCTTCAGCCGGACCTCGGAACTGCAGTGATTATCGGAGTATGGGTTCTAATAGTACTCTTTGTAGGTGGTGTGAGGATATTTCAGCTCTTTTCTATTTTACTCCTCTCCGCCCCGGTCGTTATATGGCTGATCTGGCATGCTGATTATCGACTTAAAAGGTGGTTAGCCTTCATTAACCCCTGGGATGATCCCCAGGGCATCGGGTTCCAAATCATACATTCTTTCTTGGCCTTTGGGTCTGGAGGTATTTTCGGGGCGGGCTTAGGCAACAGCAAACAGAAGCTCTTTTATCTGCCCGAACCCCATACCGATTTTGCGCTCTCCATCATGGGCGAAGAATTAGGTCTCGTGGGTGTGGCGGCCATTATCGTTCTGTTCGGCATCCTTATCATGGGGGGAATAAGAGTGTCACTTAAAGCCAAGGACCTTTACAGCGCTTATTTGGCGCTCGGTCTGACATCCTTTATTGGCCTCCAGGTGCTAATCAATATGGGAGTTGTCATGGGTTTGCTCCCCACAAAGGGGTTAACGCTTCCTCTCATAAGCTATGGTGGTTCTTCGCTCGTAATAACCCTTGTGAGTATAGGGGTTCTATTGAATATTTCAGCTCGCAGTTGATGGAATGGTTAATGAAAAAGATGAACATCGAACGTCCAACATCGAACATCGAATTTTGAATGTGAGGAAAAGATAGGATTTCTGGTTCACCGGTTACCAGTACCCAGTACCCAGCATCAAGTGAGACCTTGAAAAATGTTCAATTTTGGTCAAGATCAAGGAAGGGAAATCAAGTCTGGATTCCGCCTAATCATTGCAGGGGGGGGTACTGGGGGGCATCTGTTTCCGGGTATAGCCGTCGCAAGAGAAGTGAAAACAAGGTTTGAGAGTACTGAGGTCCTTTTTGTAATTGGCAGTAAGAGGTTGGAATCAGAAATTTTATCTCCCATGGAACCGGAGTTTAAGGCGATCTCCATTGATGTGGAAGGGATAAAGGGTCGCGGATGGAAAAAGGGTATGCCTGTGATATTCAAACTGCCTAAGAGCATCCTGCAATCGGCATCTATTATCAGACGATTTTCACCCTCCTTTGCCTTAGGAGTTGGAGGGTATTCTGCCGGGCCGTTCTGCGTGGCCGCAAAGTTTATGGGGATACCCACCGCGATCCATGAGCAGAATTCCTATCCAGGGGTTACTAACCGTCTGCTCTCAAAATTTGTAGATCGCATATTTATCTCTTTTGAAGAAAGCAGACCCTATTTTGATAAAAAGAGGCCGATTCTCACCGGCAACCCGGTCCGACGCGAGCTCTTCTTGAGCCAGGTGAACCAGCCAGAAGAGGGTGATGAATTTACTGTTTTGGTGGTGGGAGGAAGTCAGGGCGCCAAGGCGATTAACGAGGCATTTGTGGAAGCCCTGATTTTCTTAAATAGCAGGGGGAAAAAGGTCGAAGTCATTCATCAGACCGGAAAAGGCGACCACTCACGCGTGATTGAAGAATACCGTGTCAGGGGGCTTAAGGGAGATGTTGTTCCGTTTATTAAGGATATGGGGTCAGCTTATAACAGGGCAGACATTGTGGTGGGCAGGGCGGGGGCAACGACTATATTTGAATTGGCCGCTTTGGGTAAGCCTTCGATCCTTATTCCCTATCCCCATGCGACGAACAACCACCAGGAAATCAATGCCGGTAGTTTAGTTCGAGCCGGAGGAGCGGAAATGATCCTTCAGAAGGATCTGAACGGTGAAGTAATGGCCCGAGCATTAATGAAATATATGGATGATAGACCGGAGCTGAGAAAGATGGGTGAACAGGCACGGAAAATCAGCAAGACTAATGCCGCAGAGGATATCGTGGACCAGATAGTAGAGATGGCTATTAACACATGAAACAATTCGGTAAGGCAAAACATATTCATTTTGTGGGGATCGGGGGCATCGGTATGAGTGGAATAGCCGAGCTCTTGATCAATTTGGGTTATAGGGTGAGCGGATCCGATCTGAAAGAGACTGCGGTAACGCGAAGGCTTTCAGGTCTTGGAGGGAGTATTTTTAAAGGGCACGGGAGGGAAAATGTGAAAGGGGCCGATGTTGTGGTCTATTCCTCGGCCGTTGGAGATGATAATCCTGAAATTTTAGAAGCAACTGAGCGTTATATTCCCGTAATACCAAGGGCCGAGATGTTAGCCGAACTGATGCGACTCAAATATGGAGTGGCCATAGCCGGAGCCCATGGAAAGACAACCACCACCTCCATGGTGGCCTCTATTCTGACATGCGGACAGCTCGATCCAACTGTTGTCATCGGGGGGAGACTCGACATCTGGGGCGGCTCCAATGCCAAATTGGGCCAGGGAGATATCCTAATTGCCGAGGCGGATGAAAGCGACGGCTCTTTTCTCGCCTTATCCCCCACAATTGCAGTGGTTACCAACATAGATCACGAACATATGGACCATTACGGTGATATTGAAGCCATTCGTCAAACATTCATCGATTTCATAAACAAGGTCCCCTTTTATGGAACTGCCATACTCTGCCTTGATAACGAGGAAATCCAGGGGATTATTCCCCGTCTGAAAAAAAGATGTCTGACCTATGGAATGAGTCCACAGGCTGATCTCAGGGGAGTAGATCTAAGAAAGGATAGGTGGGGCACCAGCCTTGAAGTAATATACCGGAGCAGTTCATTAGGCAGGATAACTGTGGGAATGCCTGGAGAGCATAATGTCCTTAACGCCCTGGCGGCTACTGCCGTTGGCCTCGAGTTGGACTTAGAGATCGGGGTCATCAAAGAAGGACTCAAGGTCTTAGGTGGGCTTTCAAGACGCTTCCAGCTCAAGGGAGAAAAGAATGGCGTCTTATTCCTCGATGATTATGGTCATCATCCCACCGAGATCATGGCTACACTCAAGACGGCCAAGGAGTGCTGGCCTGAAAGACGATTGATCGTTCTATTCCAGCCTCACAGATACTCTCGGACTCAGGCCCTGTTGGACCGTTTTGTTATCTCCTTTAATGATGCGGACATCCTTATTGTGGCCCCCATTTTTTCCGCCGGCGAGGATACGATTAAGGGGATCACCTCGGAGACGTTGTCTAAGGGCATCAAAGATCATGGGCACAAGGAGGTGGTTTTTTGCGCCCGGCAAGAAGAGATCCTTCCCGCACTCTTAGACCTCGTGCGGCCGGGTGATTTAATCATTACCCTCGGCGCCGGCAATATATATCGGGAAGGTGATCGGTTCTTTGAAAGGTTAGGAGCATAGTTTCAAACATGGATGAGCGACAGAAAACGGAACTGCTTCGAATAGCTGGCCGGCAAATCGGCTTTGATTTTCCCATGAGCCGGCACACTACCTTCCGGGTTGGGGGAAACGCTGAAGCTGTCTATAAAGCAAGTGATCCGGAAGGACTTTCGAGAGTGGTATCCTTCCTTGTCAACGAAGGGATACCCTACTTAGTGGCAGGGAGGGGGAGCAATCTGCTGGTCAAGGATGGAGGGATTAGAGGATTAGTAATTCTTCTTGCCGGGGCCTTCGCTGATATACAATATGAGGGATCCGATTATTCGGACATATTAGCCGGGGCAGGCCTGTCTATTGTGGATCTATTGATATGGTGTCGGGAGGAAGGAATATCAGGATTAGAGTTTCTTGCAGGCATACCTGGCACTGTAGGGGGGGCTGTAGCGATGAATGCAGGGGCCTTTGGAAAGGAGATAGGCCCCAGGGTCAGGGAGGTCAGACTGGTCAGCCAAAGTGGGCAATTGACTGCAAGAGATTGGTCCCAACTCAGGTTTTCATACCGTGACTTAGATGTGGAAGCAGGGGTCGTCATCACCAATGTCCTTTTTCGATTGGACCGGGATACTACGAAAACCGTGTCAGCGAGGATCGCAGCCTGCCTCAAGAGACGAAAGGAGACTCAACCCCTCGAATATCCAAGCGCCGGATCTATATTCAAAAACCCGCTCAACGAGTATGCCGGCAGGCTTATCGAACAAGCGGGATTGAAGGGGAAAAGAATAGGCGGGGCTATGATTTCAAATAAGCATGCCAACTTCATTGTCAATAAAGGTGGTGCTACAGCAACGGATATCTTAGCCCTTATCAATTTGGCCCGGGAGGAGGTCAAAAGAAAGGCGGGCGTGCAATTGGAACTCGAGATTCAGGTAGTCGGGGGTGCAGCGAAGTCATGAAAAAGCGGGCCATTTTGACAAGGCGATCTCTCAAGAGAAAAAGGGGGCGGGCTGTTTTTTCGGTATTTGGTGTAATCCAACGGATTGGATCAGGGTTTTTAAAGGTTTTTCTCTTCGTCGCTGTTATAGCGGCCGTGAGTTTATCCTTTTTATCTCTTTACCATTATCTACTTGCTTCTCCTTATATGAAGCTTGAGCAGGTAGATATGATAGGAGTCGATGGAAAGATCAGAAATGAACTGATTGACATGTGTGGCTTGAGTTCTGAGCAGAGCCTGTTGGGTCTCAGACTTAACAAATTGAAGAAAAGAATGGAGGAGCATTCCTGGATCCGCTCGGTTAAATTGGAAAGGCGTTTCCCCCATACACTTATTGTTGAGGCGGAAAAACAGATTCCCGCAGCATTAGCGCTTACAGATCGATTTTACTACGTGAATCGATGGGGGGAGATATTCAAGACGGTTTCTGAATCGGACGACAACGATTTTCCGATCATTACAGGCCTTTCCAAAAACAGATCAAGGGCCAAGGAACAATTGAGTAAGACTATGCATGTCATAACTGTTTTGGAGTCAGAACATGATCTCTGGTCATTAGATAAAGTTTCGGAGATCCATCTCAGGAAAGATGGGGAAATATCGCTCTATTTCAATCACCTGAGAGCAGAGATTACATTCATGTGGAACGAATTAGGCGACAAAATAGATGGGTTAAAAAGGGTCGCTGAGCATCTGAACCAGTCGGGAAAGATTGACACCGTAACTCATATTAACCTCAACTATGAGGATGGGGCAGTGGTCTCTTTCAGAAACAGCTAACACACAGTATCCGTGTAGCGCAAAGCGCGTAGGGCATAGCGCATGGCATAATGCAGCAGGATGCCATTCTTTCCGCCATGCACCATGCTCTCTGCGCCACACGCGGAGTGAGGTGACGACGCAATGGCAGGAGATATAATTGTAGGTCTGGATATCGGCACTACCAAGATGTGTGCAGTGGTGGGAGATGTTCGTCCTGATGGCGTAGAGATAATCGGCATGGGAAGCCATCCTTCTGAGGGCTTAAGAAAAGGCGTAGTTATTAATATAGAGAATACTGTCAATTCCATTAAGGAAGCGATAGAGGAAGCAGAGACCATGGCCGGGTGTGAAATAAGCTCGGTTTATGCCGGTATAGCCGGGGGCCACATAAAGGGATTTAACACGCCGGGAGTCATCGCTCTGAAAGAAAAGGAGGTAACCAAAAAGGATATCGAGCGGGTTATTGAGGGCGCAAGCGCTGTTGCCATTCCGATGGATCGCGAGGTTATACATACCATTGTTCAGGAGTTCATAGTTGATGATCAGGACGGCATTGTGGATCCCCTTGGGATGGCTGGTGTTCGCTTAGAGGCTAAGGTTCATATAGTGACAGGTGCGGTCACATCCGCGCAAAACATTATAAAGTGCGCCAACAAGGCCGGACTCGATGTATACGATATTGTGCTCGAGTCTTTAGCGTCGAGCGAGGCAGTTCTCACAAAGGAAGAGCGCAATCTTGGAGCGGCGCTGATCGACTTTGGCGGGGGGACGACCGATATGGCGCTATTTTCCAGGGGGGCTATTAAGCACACTTCGGTTCTGGCCTTAGGCGGGGATAACCTGACTTATGATATTGCTGTTGGTCTGAGGACGCCCAAGCTGGATGCGGAAAAGATCAAGATAAAATATGGGTGCGCGCTTTCATCACTGATAGGCAGGGATGAGATCATAGAAGTGCCCGGAGTAGGGGGAAGAAAGCCGAGGACCCTTTCCCGGCAAATTCTGGGAGAGATTTTGGAGCCGCGGGTGGAAGAGATTTTTGCCCTGATCTACGGCGAGCTTGCACGGTCAGGCTACCAGGAGATGGCCGGTTCGGGAGTTGTTGTGACGGGGGGATCTGCAGAACTCCCAGGAGTCAGCGAAATAGCAGAACAGATATTCAATGCCCCGGCTCGAGTGGGATACCCCGAGGGGATAACAGGATTGGCAGACATTGTCAACAGGCCGATGTACGCCACGGCAGTAGGTCTTGTTCTCTATGGCGCCAAAGTAAGCAAGAGAAAGCGGAAATTCCGAATAAGGGATGCCAATATTTTTCACCTTGTTATGTCAAGGATGAAAAAATGGTTTAAGGAGATTGTTTGATGAGGAAATTAGGGATTTACAATTAATTAATCAGAAGAAAGGGGGGACATTATGAAATTCGAGTTCATCGATGAGGTCGAAAAGGGGAGCTACAACGCCAGGATAAAGGTGTTGGGTCTCGGAGGAGCTGGGGGTAATGCGATTAACAACATGATTAGTTCAAACCTGATCGGGGTTGATTTTGTTGTGGCAAATACCGACTCCCAGGACCTTGAACAATCTTTATGCTCTCACAAAATCCAATTAGGCCCTGCCATCACCATGGGTCTTGGAGCGGGGGCAGATCCTGACATAGGCAGGACTTCAGCAGAGGAAAGCATTACCGAAATCAAAGATGTATTGGATAAGTCAGATATGGTTTTCATAGCGGCAGGAATGGGAGGGGGAACAGGGACCGGCGCCGCTCCTGTTGCGGCGCGTGAGAGCAGGGATAGCGGGGCGCTAACGGTGGCTATTGTGACAAAACCCTTCAACTTCGAGGGGGAACCGCGAATGAGGAGGGCTATGGATGGCATCGAGGCCCTCAAGAATCAGGTCGACAGCCTGATTGTTATCCCCAATGAACGCCTTAAGAGCTTGGGTGATTCAGCTACGCCTCTCAAAGAACTTTTCGTAAAGGCCGATGATGTTCTTCTCCAGGCGGTCAAGGGGATTTCAGATCTGATTATGAGCCGCGGTTTTATTAATCTTGATTTTGCCGATGTAAAAAGGGTGATGGAACAGATGGGAACCGCTCTCATGGGGATGGGCAAGGCAAGCGGAGAGAACAGGGCATGCGAAGCTGCACAGAACGCCATCAATAGCCCTCTTTTAGAGGACATCTCCATTGATGGAGCCAAAGGACTCCTCATGAATATAACCGGACCAGCCGACATGACTATGGAAGAGGTTGAAGAAGCCTCCAACTATATTAAAAACGAAGTGAATGATGATGCGGAGATCTTTTGGGGGATGGTCCTTGACGATGACTTAGTGGATGAGGTCCAGGTGACAGTTATCGCCACTGGGATAGATGGCCATTCTCAAGAGACGGGTCGGAATTATCTCAAGGCCGTTGTTAAAGATGCCGCTGAGGCCCCGACCCCGGATTATGATAATGTGGTCAGGCTGAGAGATGTAACCTCTGAAGATGTTGAGGAGGACTGGACTGTGAGGAAGAATGGCGTTAACCTTGACACTCCTACCTTTTTGAGGGAGGGAAAGGGCCTGCCTGATTCATTGGAAGAAAGGTCGTGCAAACGTGAGAAAAGGGGATTTTTCGATAGATTCCGCATAAAGGAAAGTCTGGATTATCCAACCTTTCTGCGGGCAAAAGCCGATTGACCAGGTCAGAGCTGCCTTGGTTTAGCTCCCAGAGGGATAGGCCCCCACGGGCTCAACCTTGAACCTTAAACCTTGAAATCCGTGAAGGTAAATTGAGACGTGTCAAGCGACATCATTTCCCTCTATCGAGCCCGGCTCGCGGAGGAAAAGGGAGCTGTAATAAAGGATTGGGGAGGTAAGCTGTCAATTGCCCTGATATACCCCAACTACTACCGCTTGGGCATGTCAAACCTCGGGTTCCAGATTGTTTACCATCTTTTAAACGAAAAACGCCATGTTGTTGCAGAGCGTGCTTTCCTGCCCGAAGGTCAAGAAATGTCCCTCTACCTTCGATCGGGAAAGCCGCTCCTCTCCTTAGAGTCGCAGACCCCACTCTATGAGTTTGATCTCGTGGCCTTCTCTCTCTCCTTTGAAAATGACTATCCCAACGTTCTTCATATCTTAGAATTGGCCGGAATTCCCCTCTCCACAGAGGAAAGGTCAGACCTCAAACCCCTTATTATGGCAGGGGGGATTACCACTTTTCTGAATCCGGAGCCATTGTCTCCCTTTGTGGATTTCTTCCTGTTAGGTGAGGCTGAGGCCAATTTAAATGAATTCATAGACCTTTTTTCAGAGTTCAGTACTGACAGCACCACAAGAGAAGAGGTCATTGCCAATTTGGCTAAGAATATACCTAATCTTTACGCCCCCCTTCTCTATCAGGCCGAATACCATAAGGATGGCACCCTCAAGGCCTTTATCCCGGCAGGAGATCAGATCCCTGAAAAAATCAGGGTGGCCTGTTCCGCCGAAGGCGGGTTCTCTGAACAAAGGATGCCAATTTCGGCTATTACTACTCCTGATACGGAATTCGGCAACAAGGTCCTGGTAGAGTTGGGGAGGGGATGTGGACATTCGTGCCGCTTTTGTGCTGCGGGCTATGCCTATCGCCCTCCAAGAATCTATGAGGAGTCACGGCTGCGTGCATCCGTTCTCAAGGCAATGGAGGGATCCGATCGGATAGGCCTGCTGAGCCCCGCGGTATCGGATACACCGGGGATAGAAGATCTGATGGCAATGATCGTCGAGAGGGGAGGCTCCTTTTCTGTCTCATCTCTGAGGGCAGAGACCTTGACGCAGGGGCTCCTTGACAAACTGAAATCGGCTGGTCAGAAGACCGTAACTATAGCCCCGGAAGCCGGATCTGAAAGGCTTCGAAAGACGATAAATAAGCACCTTACAAGAGATCAAATCATCGAGACTGTCCGCATGATTTCCAGGACCGGGGATTTTTCTATAAAGCTATACTTTCTCATCGGTCTTCCCACTGAAACGACCGATGACATAAGTGAGATCACGGAACTTGTAAAGGGAATCAAACACCATATGGTCAGAGAATCTGCTGAGAGGGGGAGGATAGGCCGAATCAAACTCAGCGTGAACTGTTTTGTCCCGAAGGCCTTTACACCATTTCAGTGGTTTCCCATGGAAGAAATGGGATCCATCAAGAAGAAACAGAAATGGCTGAAGAAGTCGTTAGGAAAGGCTGGTGGTATCGATGTGAGTTCGGATATCCCGAAATGGGCCTATGTCCAGACGCTCCTCTCCATGGGAGATAGAAGGGTTGGCTCTATCCTGTTGTCAGCCCATAAATTGGGCGGGGACTGGACCAAGGCCCTAAGATTTTCTGATATTAATCCCGACTTTTTTGTGTATCGGCCAAAGGGAATTGAGGAGTTGCTCCCGTGGGACTTCATTGATCATGGAATTTCAAAGAAACATCTCGTCAGAGAACGGGACATGGCTCTGAAGGGAGAGGAATCGGATATCTGCCGCGTGGGTGAGTGCTATCGTTGCGGGGTCTGCGGCACGCAAAATAAAAGTAAAAATTCGTAATTCGGGACTCGGCGGTTCGATGTTCGATTGTTGAAGAAAGGTGTTAGTTGCCAGTGTAATAATAATCGAATAACGATCAAGGAGTGACGAGTGACGAAGGAAAACAAAGAATTTAACCTTGAGGTAGAACAATGCTTAGACAATTAGTAGTTGGACCCTATCAGTCGAATTGCTACATCTTGGGACACAAAGAAACAAAAGAGGGTCTTGTGATAGACCCCGGTGACGAAGTATTCCGTATCGTAAAGGAGATATCGAGTTTGGGACTCAAGATCCGTTATATCCTTATCACCCACGGGCATATTGATCACGTTGGCGGGGCAAAGGAGTTGAAAAAAATTACCGGAGCCCCTGTGCTGATCCACCCCCTCGATTCAAAGGGCTTAGGGTTTGAGCCCGACGGGCACCTTGTCGATGCCCAGGAGATCCCTTTAGGGGATTTTAAAATATCTGTGATCCACACGCCTGGCCACTCTCCAGGCGGGGTTTGTTTTCATGCACCGGGAGTGATTTTCACGGGTGATACCCTCTTCGCCGGTTCCATTGGAAGGACTGACTTTCCCGGCGGCAACCATCATCAACTGATACAGGGTGTTATGGAAAAGATTTTCCCCTTGGGAGATGATTTGAGGGCATATCCGGGACACGGACCGCACACTACCATAGGTACAGAGAGAAAACATAATCCCTTTTTCAGACATTAAGCCCCGATTCACTGTTGACGCAC
>Ga0222678_1000259_pt1 | contig 26258 bp, 30 predicted proteins | sample AntAcemetagen937_FD_179801 | JGI IMG/M metagenome (GOLD analysis project Ga0222678, IMG submission 179801) | Saline water microbial communities from Ace Lake, Antarctica - #937 | ecosystem: Environmental > Aquatic > Non-marine Saline and Alkaline > Saline | place: Antarctica: Ace Lake... | reverse complement strand
TAAAATCTCGCATAATTCGAGTGAAATTTTCTTCAAAGGGGGGATTCGGTTTGAAAACGTTCGCCATTACTGTGCCTATTTGGGTTGGAAGCGAAAAAAAGACAGGATTGAAATGGAGAAAGACGATGCACTTAAGGTGCAAGGTTTTCATAATCATAATGTAAAAAGAAAGAACACTGTACAAACTTTAAGAACTATCGATCAAGGTATCACAGACTGTGAAAATGAATCTCAATCATCTAAGCTTAGTAGCTTGGAGAAACTTAAGAATGTGCCTGTTGAAAACTCTTCAGCTGCACAGTTCTTTGCGCAATGCGCAGCAAAAGCAATAGAGCAAGATCTACTTTCAATGTAAAGGGAGATAGAATGTATTACAAAAACCAATCAGTTTGCTAAGTTTATTCCAAAAGACTCAACCCTTTTGATGAGTAGGAGCGATCGTGATTTACAAGTACTTGATTTCCGGTAATCCTGTTCCTTTGGCTAGATGTAGAGTGAATTTTGCACAGAGAAAGGTGTGGGACTCGCAGCGTAAATATAAAGTGATCACAGGTATCGAGATAGGTAGACAACACGGCAATTTACCATTCTTTGAAGGTCCTTTAAAAGTAGATGTCTTGTTTTTTATGAAACGTCCTCAAAGCCTACAAGCCAGAAAAGCAACCAAGAAGTACCACTGTTATACTCCAGATTGTGATAATCTTTTGAAGCAAGTCTTAGATATTTTGACAGGAGTTATTTTTAAAGATGATTGTATAGTTTCTTTTATAACAGCTCAGAAAAGATATGACAGTGACCCCAGAACAGAAATTGTAGTGAAAGAGTTGAATAATGAAAGCGAATAAACCTAATTCTAAAGAAATAAACTTACATCCTAGCAAGAAAAGAAAAAGCAAGTCGATAATAAAAGCCCCAAAAAAAAAGCTTAGCGACGACTGGATCATGCAATACACCGATTTCTTTACGCAAGAAGAGAAGGTTATTTCAGAGGAGTGGATCGAGAAATTATGCAGGGATTATCTACTATGGGCGCAATCTGGCGACATACATAAAGCCCCCCTCATATTGAAGGATTTCAGATTGAGCCTCTCTATACATAAACTTCAATTTCAACAGTGGATGAAAGCCTTCCCACTGCTCCAAGGTACGCACGATCTAGTCAGAGAGATGATAGGCTCACGTCGTGAAAAGCTTGGCCTTCTGAAGGTGTTAGATAGCTCATTGGTCTCAATCTCTATGGCAAACTATGATGATGAATGGAGAGAAATGAGAGAGTGGATGGCAACGCTAAGAAATGATAGAGATGACAAGAAGACAAACATCACCGTAGTAATTCCCCCCTTTGAAGGATCTGAGCCAAAGGCACTAAAGAAATCTGAGTCTAACACACTCACATTATCTGAGTCTAAACCTGCAGAAACCCCAGAAGAAGTTGCTTCAAAAGAAACAAGACGAACAAGAAGTACTTTAGGTAATTTGCACAACCGTTAAGGAGCCATTTTTATGTCCAAGAACTACAAGGTATCAGTAGATAACAAGATCTTTCCGTCAGAGTGTGAGTGCCCTGGTTGTACAAAAGAATGAGTAATTTTGGCAATTTAAAAATTGAAACCATTGTAAAATTGAACAGTTTCGTTCCGAGGCCATATCAACTCGGCCTATGTAAAGCTTTTGAAAAAGGTTACAAGAAAATGATCGCAGTTTGGCCAAGGCGAGCAGGGAAAGACCTTGTGGCGTTCAATTTGACGATACGTGCAGCGCTTCAACGTGTAGGTGTTTTTTACTATTTATTACCGACGGCAGTGCAGGCTCGCAGGGTGTTGTTTGACGGCATCACTTCTGAGGGAAAACGAATGCTAGATTTTATCCCAAAAGAGGTTGTTGAGTCGATTAATATTCAGCAAATGAAGATTACGTTAAAAAACAATTCTCAAATAACCTTTGTTGGTTCAGAGAACTTTGACGGATTGAGAGGAACAAATCCATTAGGTATTGTTTTCTCAGAAGCAGCATTCTCTCATCCACAGGCTTACCCAGTTTTAAGACCAATTCTACTTGCAAATGATGGCTGGGTAATATTTATTTCGACGCCTTTTGGAGAGAACAGTTTCCATACTTTATTTCAAATAGCACAAGATAACCCAAAGGAATGGTATTCCTGCTTGTTGACTGTTGATGATACAGAGCATATTTCACTTGAAGAGGTACGGCGCGAGATAGATACTGGTGAAATTTCAGAAGATCTTGCCGAGCAAGAATATTTCTGTCGATTTAATCTCGGCGCTGTTGGTACTTATTATGCAAAGTATCTCAATAATATGGAGCTGAATAATCAAATTGGAGTTACTGATTGGCAGCCAAATTATCCAGTCCATTCAGTTTGGGATCTTGGGATGAGGGATTCTACGTCAATTTTAATGTTCCAGGTAATAAAAAACTCTATACATATTATTGATATGTATCAAAACTCTGGTGTTGGTCTTGAACATTACATTAATGTTTTGCAGGCAAAACAATATACTTGGGGCCGTCATATAGCTCCTCATGACATCTCTGTGAGGGATTTTACAGGAGGGGGAATCACAAGATATGAAAAAGCTGCCCAACTCGGCGTTCGATTTACAATTGCACCAAAACTCTCAATTATTGATGGAATTGAATCAGTTCGAACGACTTTGCCTCGCATGTATATAGATAAACAGAGGTGCAAGCTATTAATCTCAGCAATTCGTGACTATAGAAAAGAGTATGACTCCAAATTAAAGGTGTATAAAAATAGACCGTTGCACGACCATAATTCTCATGCGTGCGATGCCCTTAGATATTTATGTATATCACTGCCTAAATTAAGAGTTGGTCTTACCTCAGAGCAAATTGACCGCAATTATAAAAGTGCTATGTATGGAGAAAAATCTAATATGCCCGATATATTTCGGGACGATCTTACAAACTATTAAGGAGTCTCATGAATAAGTTTTTATTTCTTTTTCTGTTCACCTTATCCCCTCTACTTGCAGAAGATAAAGCTGTAAATGTTATGGCTACATATCTTTGCTGCAACAAGGAAATACTCAGCAATACATCAGAACTGTTTGGAGTATTTGCTGGCGCCTGCGTTGAATCTGATGCCCTTATGTTTGATTATGAGCACAGAACTACCAAGGACAAGGTTAATCTTTATGTAATATTAGATCATGGCTTTGCAACATTGCGAGCTGACATTAAAAAAGGCCGCGTAATGGTGGGTCTTTTTAGTGAATCCAAAAAGTGTCTTCATGAAGTGTTCGTTGAGTTTTTAAAACATAACCTTGGAGCTTCAACAGTGCGAAAGTTGATTATACATTGCGATGATCATTTTTCAGTTGAATAAAGCTTGCAATTTGTGCCAACTGTGGTACTATTAAAGAGATCGTTTATTTTCCTTCTTTGTTAAACGATTGCCTCTGAAAAGAGGCTTTGCAATATTTTATTTTCGGAAGGCTATCTTGATTGGTGGCCTTCCGTTTTTTCTTTCAAAAGCCTTATTTAAAAGGATAAAAGGGGGATAACACCCAAGGTTGGGGGGGATAACACCCAAGGTTGGGGGGATAACACCCAAGGTTTTTTTAAAAATCCCTTAGATTAGGGATTTTTTCTCCTGTTTTTCCTCCGTTTTTTCTTTCAAAAACCTTGTTTAAAAGGATAAAAGGGGGATAACACCCAAGCTTTAACTAACGAGTCTAACAACTTTTTTTTGCAGAGGAATAACAACTATCGGTGACCGCTTGCTCCGTTACGTTATTTAGCAAACGTGTTACGCCGCTTTAAAAAAAACATGCTAGCATAAACACTTTTTTCCGAAAGGTGCTTAAATCCAGGAATAAAGCTTGCAATTCTGTGCTAACTGTGGTACTATTAAAGAGTTAGTTTAAATTACCTTTTTATGACATTCCTTGCTATTGGGTAGCTTAAGTTAGACAATAAATGATACCCATTACAATTTGTGCTGATCACTCAATTGTAACGGGAGTTTTCTTACTTTTTATTTGCGGAAGGCTGTCGTGATTGGTGGCCTTTCGTTTTTATCTTTATTGATTTTCCATAAGAATAAGTTTTATACTGGTCTGTCGACAACTTGTCGACGGTTGAAAGTGTATGTTTAAATAGGAGGCGAATTATGTTTCGAGTCTATTTATTGCAAACAAATCCAATACTTCTTTGCTATGCTGTGCTTACCTTTATTGTTCTTACGCTTAATTGGCACAAATAACTTGATATCTACTGTTGTCGATTCTATGATAAGGGAGAACAACTTATATCTGTAAAAAAGGGTGTAGAGTTATGCTATTTCCAGCGATCGGCCCGCAATTTTATGATGAAAATGATAAATCTATTCTCGCTAAAATGGAAGCGTTTTATTCTGAGTCTATAACTATCAACCAATCCTTCTGGGGTGAGGCTGATATTGATACAAAGTTTGAGGCAGGTGACCAATCCCTTTGGAATGATATATATGCCAGCCTACCAATAAGCAATAATAAAAAATTTAACTTTAATCGTATTCGTCGCGTCGTGAATATGATCTCAGGCCATCAACGACGTAACCGTAAGTCAATAATTGCTATTCCCATAGAGAACGCAGACGAAGAGACAGCTGATCAATTTACTAAAGTACTTATGTGGGCAACAAGACAAGAATGTGTCTTAGAGACGATATCTGAAGCGTTCCAGGGCGGATTAGTCACTGGGATGAATCTGTTGCAGGTCTGGATTGATTACAGATCTGATCCGGTATCAGGAAATATACGTGTAGACAATTGTTCATACAATTCGTTTTTGATGGATCCTTTTTTCCGCAAGGCTGATTTATCTGACTGTAATGGAATATGGAAGAGATCATTTTTAACTAGACGTGAATGTGTTTCGTTGTTGCCTGACAAAGCTGAGGAGATTTCTGATCTTCCTGGTGGTCAAGGCTCTGCGAAAGATGGCAAGTTCCAATTTATGCCAGAATCATTTAACTATGGTTCAAATAATTTGTTAGCGTACGATGAGTTCTATTATCGTGATTACAGAACTCAGAAGATGTTGGTGGATAGCGAAACTGGTGAAACTTTAGAGTGGACTGCCCCAGACGAGGAGTCTTTAGAAGCTTTCTTGAGGCAGTATCCGCAAGTTACAGTGATTGATCAGGAGATTCCCACTGTAAAGTTAGCTATCGTATTAGAAGGAAGGGTGTTTTATAATGGGCCGAATCCTACAGGTGACAAGTATCCTTTTATTCCAGTGCTTGGTTATTATAATCCTCAAATGTCGGACTTCACGTCACGAATCCAGGGTGTTGTCCGTGGTTTACGTGATGCGCAATATCTTTACAATCGCAGAAGAATTATTGAACTTGATATTCTTGAAAGCCAAATCAATTCTGGGTGGGTATATAAAGAGAATGCTCTTGTTAATCCAAAGGATGTATTCCTTTCTGGACAGGGACGTGGACTAGCTCTTAAAGAAGATGCCCAGATGACTGACGTTCAACAGATAGTCGCTCCACAGATACCTCCATCAATGATTCAACTTTCAGAATTACTTGCACGTGAAGTTATGGAAATCTCTGGTGTAAATGAAGAATTACTCGGTAGCGCTACAGATGATAAGGCAGGCATTTTATCAATGCTTAGACAAGGAGCTGGACTCACTACGTTACAGGTACTGTTTGATAATCTTGATAGATCTCAGAAGCTGCTAGGCAAGTTGATGATTGATATAATACAATCCAACTTCACTCCTGGAAAGATTAAGAGAATAATTGAAGATGAACCAAGTCCTCAATTTTATAATAAAGCATTTGGTAAATATGATTGTTCTGTTGAAGAAGGTCTTAATACTATTACTCAGAAGCAGATGCAATTTGCACAGATGTTAGAGCTTCGTGAAGCGGGCGTCCAGATATCAGATCAGGATCTACTTGAAGCCGCTACATTACAGAACAAGAAAAAAATTATAGAAAACGCTGTTAAGCAACAACAAGAGATGGCACAACAGCAACAGAAAGAAGCACAAGCTGCACTAGAACAGCAAGCTGCTCAGATTAACCTAGCTAATGCGCGAGCAAAGGCGGATACTGGTCTGGGGCTGGAAAGAGTAAGCCGTATCGAAGAAAATAAAGCGCTTGCTGTTGAAAGAAAAGCTGAGGCAGCAAAAGATAGAGAAATGGCTGTACTTAACTTTGCAAGAGCGTTAAAAGAAATAGAAGATGTTGATATCTCGCAACTAGAGAAGTTGCTAAATATCTCGCAACTAGTTAAAGCTCGTGAAAAAGGTGAAGAAGTAGATGCTGAAAAGCCTACGGAAAAAGAACCCCCTCCGCAGAATTTAGCTGCACTGGGATAGTTAGAGGTATATTTTTAACCTTGTAGGCATCAATATGCTTGCAGTTTCTATCGAAAGGCCAATAATGGCAAAGAGTAAACGTTACCATAGCTCGATAAAATCTGGTCCTTGCATGATCAGTGAAGATCGAAGTGCAATATCAAATCTTCCACAAGGTGTTATTATGAAAGAGTACCCAAAAAATGATTACGCTACTTACAACTTGAATGATGACCTTCTCGGTATTGACAATCAGATAAGCGATGATTCTCGTGGAGCGCATCGTAAATCTAAAGAGAAATTTCCCAAAAAATACTAAGTAAAGTATCTAGAAGAGCTTTCTTTTTGTTTTGATATCGGAGCGATGGATAAGCCCTTTAGCTCCGGTATCAAAACAATAGAGGAGAATTATAATGCCAGTAGCACCTCGCCCTAAAGGAAAAGCCAAAGACATTGCTGATAATATTCTTGGCGTACCGGATAACTTGAAGACTAAGAAAAGACGTAAAAAATCTAAGATTTCTGAGCGTTTAATAGCTGAAGAGACTAAGCTAGTACGTTAAATAAGCTATTCTTTGATTTTTATACATATTCGTGTCAGTTTTACCATAAAATAGTAACATTATGGGGAGATAGTATGGCTAAAGATACTGTAGGTAAAATTGCTACTGATCTATCACAGAAAGAAGCTCCAACTCGTGACCCAATAGAACTACAACGAGAGATGCATAAAGATTACGAGAAGAGTGTCATTGAAGCCATTGATACTGGCAAAAAAGATTATAATACAGATTTTTTCGTTGTTGTTCTTACTAAGCGTGAACGATTGTTAAGCAATGTTATACGTAACTATTTTTTTGTTAGATCTTCTTGCCCAACACCAGAGTATGATCAGACAGTTTACCACTTTCATAAGAAAGAGGACCGCGTAGAGTTCTTATGGGTTCTTCCTTCTATGGATACATGTAGCGTATTTATAGATAACTTCTTACAGATAGACCCTAAAGAGAAATGGCTTCTGGAGTTTATACTCAAAGATAGTTCAGGCGAATTATTAGCCCTTTCAAGAAGATTGAATGGTGAAATTAAAGATACAATTTTGACAGAAAAAGGAAATTAACATGGGTGGAGTACCACAGGTAAGTCAAGGCCAGATAGATGAAATGAATAGAATAGCAGAAGAAAAGTACGGAACTGAGCCAGTTGTTGAAGAAGCTCCAATTGAAGAAGAGGCTCCAATTGAAGAAGAAGCTCCAGCAGAAGAACAAGAAGTAGCACAAGAAGTAGTTGCTGAAGAACCAGAGCCAGCGAAAAAAGTTACAGATAAAGAAGAGAATATGCGTGTTTTGCGCGAACGTTATGAAAGATCTGAACGTTCACGTGATGAACTATCACAGCAAGTACAGGACTTGCAAGGTAGATTTAGAGAACAACAACCACAGAAAGCTAAAGAACCTGAAGAAGACGATGATTTACAGTTTGAACCGGATGATCTTGCTGAAGGTAAACATTTACTAAAATTAGTTAAAAAGATTAAGAATCTCGAGGAAAAGCTTGACCGGAATGCTGCTAATGCTCAAGTATCTACTGCTGAGATAAAGGTTAAGAGAGACTTTCCTGATTTCGAGAAAGTAGCCAGTCAGGAGAATTTAAAGAAGCTACGTGAAATGGATCCAGACCTTGCAGATGCAATCTTATCAGCACCTGGTATATATAAGAAACATGCGCTTGCATATAAAATGGTCAAGCAAATGGGTATTTACATTGAAGATAACCATACTAAAGAGCGCGCTGTAGCTGTTAATAATGCAAGCAAGCCTCGCCCATTAGCCTCTATTTCACCACAACGAGGAGATTCGCCACTATCTAAGGCAAACGCATTTGCAGGCGGCTTAACTGAAGATCTTAAAAAGCAACTCCATAAAGAAATGATTGAAGCGATGAAAAATCATTAAAAATCTTTCTTGTGTAGTCCGGGGCCAGCGATTCTGCTTCCCCATAAACCCTGCTGGCCCCTATATTTATATAATGTTTACAATAGTTAAACTATGATCTTATAATATGAAAGACGTATTAAAGGTTCGTCACCTTTAGGCGTATTGAGTTTCGCCAACTCGCGACGTATAAAGAACTCGTCAATCTTAAGTGTAAATAGGTAGATAAGGAACTCTAAACAGTTTGTTATCTATAATAATTATAACTTAGGAAAAACATGGCAATTACAACGACCACACTCCTTCCGGCGCCAGTAGCGCAAAGTTTTAGTTATAAGCTTTTATCCGTTCCAACACCCAACTTGATTCACAATATTCCAGCAATAAAAAAATCCATGCCTAGGAACGGTGGAAAGATTCTGCGTATGCGCAGATATAACGCTCTCGGAACAGCAATGGTTCCTCTCGGGAATACAGGTATAACGCCACCGCCTCAAACATTATCAGCGGTTGACATAGATGCAGAGATGTCATTTTACGGAACATATATCGTAATAAATGAGCAGGTTACACTGCAAAATCAAGACCCTAAAATGAATGGGGTCTATAAACCTTTTCTGATTGACTTGGAAGCCGTAGTAGCTTTTAGCTAACCGGCGACAGGGGCGAAGGATTTTTTAAAGGATGATTATGCCAACGAGAATTAAGATTTCGACTAACCAGCAAGCACTCCTCTCTGATGTTAATAGCATCTTCGGTGGGCTTTGTATGCTGTCCAATTTTATTGGTAAAGGTTTGTCTAAATTTTATCATATTCTCGCAGTGTCTCTTTTTTATGACAAGGTACGGAAGAATAGAGTGACAAAGCTCCAAGAGTTTATCTCCTGTAGCAACCCAAGAATAAATCGGTCTTTCGTAAGCTCTATTGGATGTCCATCTTGTTTGAGCGGAGTTAACTCCCTCAAAATTAGTGGTGAGCCATTCAATGAGAATTTTATCGGTGCTGTCTATTTTAAGAAGGCCACGATGATGCTTAGAAATTTCACCGTTATATTTTCTATTAGCTTGTCCTATATAAAGACAACCTTCTCCATCTACAATTCCAGCCAAGTAAGCCAACTTAACAGGCTCATAGGTTCTTGGAATGAAATTTGGAGATCTGCGGTAGTATTTTTTACGTTCTTTTTGCATAAAGTTCCTTTCGTTTATTATTATACGTTAGTTAACGATAGATGTAAAATTATCCACGCTGAACGACTAAGTGAAAAGGCCCTATTTATAGGGATGCGATAGTCTGGACTCCAGAGGAAACCTGGAGAGGGAAGTTCGAAGAAGCTTCCTCGCCTAGAAATAGGTCATAAAAGTAACAGAATGGTTTTAAATGAAGCAGCAGCGAGACTTGGAGTCTCCCTTCGTCAGACAGAGGATCAGTTAACCAGAGACATGCTTACTGCCACTGCGGGCTTCATTAACTGCACGGCTGGCGTCGGTGGAGATAATCCGACAGAGATAACTTTACCAGATATTCAAGATGTAAATCGTGCATTGCTTGGTGACGATGCTTATACCATTATGGACAATATTGAGGGTTCAAATAAGTTCGGATCCGCGCCTATTCGTGATGCATATTTTGCTATGTGTCATACAGATTTGAGTAAAGGCTTGGAATCTGTTGCTGGATTCATTCAAAAGAATCAATATCCAGCTCCAATGAGAGCTTTAAGATCTGAGTGGGGCGCAGCTGGCAATACTAGATTCTTGCTCTCTTCGGTTGGTTCTATAACGCCGAATGCTTCTCTACTCGATAAGGATGTTTATAACATTATAGTTGCAGGCATGGAAGCATACGCTGTAATTGAACAAGATGGCCATTCTGCTCACTTTCTTTACAGACCGGCAATTTTTTCGGATCCACTTGCACAGAATATTTCAGTTGGTTATAAATTTGCAGCTGTACCTAAACTCTTGAATGACCTTTGGGTTCTCAATTTACGCTGTACATTGGCATAAGGAAGGATGAATAATGAGTAACACAATAATTGAATCAGGAAGCTTCACTTCTAAAGGTGCAATAACTAGCGTGGCTTTGAGATCTGACTTGGATTGGATGTGGACATATAATTACACTAAAATTGCCGCTAATGCACGTAGTACTGGCTACCAGTTTTACTGGCAGCGCGGTATGGCAGATGCTGCAGGTATAGAGTATAAGACTGCGGCAGCAGATGCCTCTATAAACATGTCTGTAATTACCACAGCTGGTTTCACATTACTTGATACAAGTGACAAGGAATTGCCAGCTAGGGTTGCTTTAGAAGCAATTACTAATGCTAATCCTCCTGCAGTTACATCAGCAGCAAGTTTGCCAGCATTAGGGAGCATTGTGAGGTTTAGTTCTTTGACTGGCCAAACACAGCTTGGCGGAATTGATTTTACAGTTACGGCATCGGGTGGTGGAGCCTTTTCTATTGGTAACATTAGCATGCTTAACACTACTGCTACAACTCCAGGGTATTGGAGAACTATCCCTTTTGATTCATCATTTTATCCAAGACGCAGAGCTATAACCTTTGTTTCATCATCAGCTACAGCAGGCAGAGCAAAGATCTACATGTCTGTTACACATACAATCACTGTTGGTGAAAAGGTTAGATTATCATTCCCAGGTGGTTCTGATGTATGGGGCAACTATGCACAATTAGATGGACGTCTTTGTACGGTGCTTGCAACAGCTGAAGCTCGTGCTGGTGCTGAGCCTACTAATGCGCTAGGTGACAATAACATTGTAGTTGATATTGATGTATCAGGATTGGGCAATTGGAATGTATTTGGTGGTGCTACAGCAGCAGCTTATCCACTTTCCACACGTGTTCCATTTACTCATGCTCAAGTAATTCCTGTTGGTGAAGACCTTGGAATTGCTAATGCTAGTGGACTATCTGGTCTCGCTGATGCAACAATTGATAAAGATTACATTGGAATGCAGCTTGGAGCAGGGGCTGATGGTCCTGCCGGAGCAGAAAACGATGTAATTTACTGGACAGCAGGTAAATCATTTAGAGTAAGATAAGTAGCAATTAAACATGGTCGGCCCAAGTCGGGCCGACCAGCAATAAAGAAAGTTACAATGGCAGAAAAAACTCCAACAATAAAAGATTCTTCTTCACAAGTAAAAAAAAGTTTGCGCTATATGCGTGATAAAGATAGAGAACTGGTTCGCGGCATCTTCAGATTCCATGAAGTATCTGGCGGAGAACTTAGTTTTAGATATAAAGCTTACAAAGAAGATCCATTGGAAAAACATACATTTTTAGATGGTGAAACTTATACTATTCCCCTCGGAATCGCTCGACACTTAAATAATAACTGTTGTTATCCAATACATAGATACACACAAGATGAAAACGGTAAAGTATCTGCTAAGATTGGCCAAAAGGTACAAAGATGTACTTTTCAAAGCTTAGAGTTTGTAGACATTGAAGGACTTGAACCTGTTCCTGATATCGTAACCGTTGAAAAGGTTATCTAATGGCAATTCTGGCTGTTGAGTCACAAACAATCAGCACAGGATTAAAATAGTAGAATTGATTTGTGAGTGTTGATAGTATTTAACAAAGTGTAGATTAAATAGGGAGAATTCATAATGGCGGAAACAACTTTAAGCGAGATTCGCAAAAAAGTACGTAGGCTAACGCGTAATTTATCTGAATCTCAATTATCGACTGACCAAATAGATAACTACATTAACACATTTGTCCTTTATGATTTCCCCGAACACTTACGTTTATTTAATCTAAAAGAAACATTTTCCTTTTATACAACACCTTATGTTGACGTATATGAAACATCTACAAATGCTGCAAGTCCTTTGTTCGACTTTAAAAACAAATATCTAACTGTACATGAGCCAGTTTATATTGCTGGTCGTCGTGCACGTTTTTTCCAAGATAGAAATCAGTTCTTTAGCTTATATCCATCAGTTAGCAGCATCAAAAGTATCGGTTCAACTGGTAATGGCGTCTTACTGACATTTACTGGATTTGTTGGATCTATTTCTGGCAACAGCAATACTTTATTACGAAATAATGTGCTATTTGATTCCATTGATGCTGCTGGCAATGGAATGCCTCTAGTTGATTACCCAATAAGTGCCACCATAGGTAACTTATATGTCCCCGGAGGAGCTCCAACAGATACTGCAGCTCAAGATGCAGCAAACTATATTAACTATACAACAGGGCAATTTGTTATTACTTTCACAGCAGCTCCTGGTAGTGGTGAGGCAATTAACAGCCAAACAGTTATAGTGCCACCATCATTGCCAACTTCAATGTTATATTTTGATGGCAAATTTACATTGCGCCCAGTTCCAGATCATTCCTATAAAGTAAATGTGGAAGTCTTTGTTCGTCCTACTGAGCTATTAGCAGATGACCAGGATCTTAAACTACAGGAATGGTGGCAGTTTATAGCTTATGGTGCAGCACGTAAGGTTTTCCAAGATAGAATGGATATGGAAAGTCTGGGCATTATTGAAACAGAATATAAGAAACAAGAAAATCTAATATTAAGAAGAACGATTGTTCAGCAAACTGACCAAAGAGTTACTACTATCTTTGTTGATAGAAGCGGAACGGGACATTGGGATTCTAGTTATTGAAGTTTTTAAGGAGATGTGATGGCCGGACCTTCGTATACCTATACAAAAGATATTCCACAGGGAGCTCAAAAGCAGAGCGTTACTCAAGCGCCTATACAGAGCAACTTTCAAGCAATTAAAGAGCTAGTAGAAATAGATCATGAAGCATTTAATTTAGCTAACAACTTTGGAAAACATAAACGTGTTTCTTTGTTAGCTCATGCACCAGCGCCAACATTTGATGCAAATGATGCTGGACTATATAATTTTCTAAATCCTACAACTACAAAAAATGAATTATACGTACATAAACAAACGGTTGCTGGAACATCAAACATACCTTTTACAGCTTCATATCTAAGTAATAATATACCAGCAAATAACGCTGCTGGTTGGACCTATTTGCCATCAGGAATTCTTATGAGATGGACGGGAGTTACTGGTACAGGCCTTACAACTGTTACGCTTCTTCCTGCTTCAACTCCTGCATTTAGTAATATTTTTATTGTTTTTCCTATAATAAATAGTACTCCTGCTGGAGATGCTAATGCTGCAGTTAGTTTTGTAGATATAATAAGCAATACACAATTTAGAGTGTATTTTTCTAATAGAACAACAACTGGTGCTGCCGCTGGTGAAGCCAATGTTCTTATTATAGGAAGGTAGAAATGGCAATCAATCGCTTTAGAGTTGGTTTTACAGATGAAAGTACCGGCTTGCAAACAAATGTTAAGCCTTGGCTTATTGCTGATAATGCGTTTTCAGAGATGCAAAATGCATATATATTTAGAGGACGAGTAAGAAAGCGATTTGGATCCATATTAATGGGCGACTCCCAGTTAAACTCTCGCTTACGCATGAAATTGGTTCCTGCTGCTCTTGTTATTACAACACCAGAAAACATTGCTGTAGGGCAAGCATTCTCTATTGGTGATGATATATTTACTGTTACATCTATTACTGCTCCATATCCAGTAAGTTTATTGACTACATCTGCTGTAACAGCACGATTAACTGCAGCGAATAAGGTAACCTTTTCAGCTATAACAACAACAGTTTATTGGTATCCAGCGAAGCCTGTAATGGGTATAACTCAGTTTGAAACAAAGCCAATAAATGATGAACCAACATATGCATTTGATACACGGTTTGCGTATGAGTTTGATGAAACTATTGGTGGATGGGAAAGACTAGCAACTGGAACGGATACGTGGACAGGCACAGATTCTGACTTTTTTTGGACGTGTAATTATAGAGGCGCAACCTCTGACCTTACTCTTTTATGGGCAACAAATTATGTTCCTGCAGACGGAATTAGATATTGGGATCCTGTAGCTACAACATGGACTAAGCCAACATTAAAGTTTGGAGCTCTTGCAACTGATACTGTTGTTACAGCTCGACTTATTATTTCATTCAGAACCAGGCTGCTTTTGTTAAATACGGTAGAAAATGTTGCAGGGGTTAATAAAACCTTTGTTAATAGGTGCCGTTATTCAAGTGTTTTTAGTCCTTTGGATGCTAATTCTTGGAGGCAAGATATTCCAGGAAATGGTAATGCCCTAGATGCTCCGACACAAGAGGCAATTGTCACTGCACAGTTTTTACGCGATCGTTTAATTGTTTATTTTGAAAGGTCTACATGGGAGTTAGTAGACACAGGCAATAAAGTTTCTCCATTTGTATGGCAAAAAATTAATACAGAGCTTGGAGCTGAATCTACATTCTCGCAAATACCTTTTGATAAAGTTGTTCTTGGTGTTGGAGATGTAGGAATTCATGCGTGTAATGGTTCAGGTGTAGAAAGAATAGATGGAAAAATCCCGCAGTTAGTTTTCAGAATACATAATGAAGATAATGGGCCACGCAGAGTTGGTGGAATTAGAGATTATAATACAGAAATGGTCTATTGGACCTATCCTGATGGAAATGCTGATTCAACAAGTCCATATCCTAACAAGGTTCTAACGTACAACTACAAGAATGACTCATGGAGCATTAACGATGATTCATTTACAGCATTTGGATATTATCAATTAGGTTCTAATACGCCAAATATAAAATGGGAAGATGCAAGCATATCTTGGGCAGAGAATGGCAGCTTGTGGAACGATTCAAGTGATAATATTAAAGCTAGAGTTGTTTTAGCTGGAAATCAGCAAGGGTACATGTTTATCTTACGTCAAAATATCCATAGAAATGCTCCTTCTTTGCAGATTACCACTATTGCAGGAACTACATTGACAGTAATTGATCATAATTTAGCAGAAAATGATTATGTTTACCTTGAAAATGTTAATGGTATAACTCTTTCTGAATCTATAGTGCGTGTGTCTGTAGTTATAGATGAAAATAATTTCACTGTAATTGGAACTTTAACTGGAACTTATACTGGAGGCGGTACATTATCTCGTATAAGCAAAATAAGTATTAAAACAAAGCAATATAACTTCTATGTCGAAGAAGACAGAAACGCATATATACAGCGAGTTGATTTTTTAGTAAATACTACCTTGCTTGGCGAGATTTCAGTTGATTACTCTGTTTCAACATCAATACTATCTTTAGTAGGCGAAGGAGAGACCACTGGAGCACTACTTGGAACTTCAGTTATTGAGACATTCCCATATGATGAAGATATGGCTCCGTTAGAGGTAACACAGAAAAGAGTTTGGCACCCAGTTTATTTACAAGCTGAAGGTGAATTTGTTCAGTTACATTTGTATATGAATGCAGATCAACTTAGTAATAGATATATTGCTCTTGAAGATTTTCAGCTGCATGCAATGATTTTCTTTGCTCAGCCAACAAGTAACAGGTTGCAGTAATGGGGATAAGATGAAGAAATATTTACTATTATTTGTAGTATCTTGCTGTTATTCAATGGAAAAAGACGTAGAATCCCCTCGTTTAAAGGTATTAGTTCCTTATAGAATAAGTCGTAGCGCTGCTCTAGTTGATTTAGTACCCAGTTCTATTTCAGTCTCTTTGTTTGGTGAAGAAGAAGACATTACCCAGCTTGCGCTAACATCTTACTTTCGGCACAACCAAAGTTCACACAATATAATAATACCTCACTTGAGGAGACATATCAGAGATGCTACTGTTTCACCAAAAGAAGAAGACAGAGCCAAGATAATATTGTTAAAAAGAATGCTAAATAGCTCTAGCCTTGATCAAAGTGAGCAGGCCTGGAATTACTTGCAAGCCATGATACTATCTTCTACTGCTGATGCTCTTCAACAAACTGAGGAGTTAGGGAATAAATATAAAAAAGAAAGTGAAAAGAAGCTCAGTAAACGTACTGTTTTTTTAAGCAATGCGGCCATAGGCCTCCTTGGAATAGTGGCTACTTTGTTTGTACATTTTACTGATAAAGATTGTTCTTAGCTCTTTCACATAAAAGGCTGTGAGGAATTAATTCCTCACAGCCCAAAAAGGAGAGTAGTAATGAAATCTTTTTTACATTATAGTAACTTTTTTATAAAAGGAACATATAGACATGGCATTGCAAGATAACTCTGGATCTTTCGTCCCTACCACAAATATATGGGATGCTGGTAGCCTATATGAAGTCGACGTTACAAGCAAAGATTTTAAAGAACTGTTAATTCACTTATATCAAAATATTAACAAGATATCTCTTTCTCTCAACACTAGAGATGCTGGATATTATACAGAACAAGAGTTTATAAATGGGCAGCTTTTTCCTGGAACAGCTCACGTTGCAGGTGAAGCTGCCCCAGAATTAAGGCAGGTATTTAGAAAGCTAATAAAGTTTGGCGATCTACCAGATACTGCAACTAAAAGCGTCGCTCATAATATAACTGTAAACGATAATTTAACGTTTACGCGTATATATGGTGCTTCATCTAATAAAGTGGCGCACACATATTTACCGTTGCCTTACGCTTCTCCTGTGCTGAATCAGAACATTTCACTTTTAATAGATTCTACAAATATAATTATCGCTACAGGAATTAATCGTGCCAGTTTTACCGACACCTGGATTATTGTAGAATTCTTAAAGAGTTAGAGTTAGGATTAGACCGTAGTTACCTAAAAATTAAGGAGATTATTGTGAATGAGCTTATATTGAGCCTTTTAAAGTATTTAGGGAAAGCTGGCATTCAAACAGGTGCTAATATGTTAGGAAATAAGGCCTTTGGTGGTCAGCAACAAGGGCAACAGCAGTTTGGTGGTCAGCAACAAGGGCAACAGCAGTTTGGTGGTCAACAACAAGGGCAACAGGGCAGTTTTTGGGGTGGGATTCCTGGGCAAACAAGAACATTTTCACCAGTAAATCCACAACAAGAATCCGGAATGATGGCCATGTTACAGAGAGGCCTAAGTGGCATGGAAGGAAATAACCTTGATTTTGGTCCGATTGAAGATAGGGCTAGAACTCAATTTGCACAACAAACAGTGCCTTCAATTGCGCAAAGATATGCATCAATGGGAAGCGGAGCAGCTCCAAGTAGTCCTGAATTGATGAGCCAACTTGGTCAGGCCGGAGCAGGATTAGACGCAGATCTAGCGGCGCAACGTGCTACATATGGTTTAGATAAAAACAGGGCAATGCAAGGCATGGTAGGCTTAGGTCTTCAGCCAACACGGCACAGTCTATATATTCCAAGAAGTCCAGGGATGGGTGAAAATCTTGGAAGCGCAGCAGCAAGTTCAATTCCCTATTTACTTCAAATGCTAGCTAGTTCAATGTGGGGAAAATCTAGTTCAAAGGGCGGGAAATAAGATGGGCGTAACAGTTGTAAGAGAACCTGGAGCTGGTGAAAGAATCGGCGAAGCATTTAGTGGATCAGTTCAAGGATTGCTTAAAGGATTGGTAGAAAGCAAACTACAAACAATGCAAAAAGAGAAGCTTGCAGAGCGACAAGAAAAGACATATCAAGCTCATAGACAACAGAATATTGATGGTCTGACAAAATATTGGGAAATGCAGGGCTATCCTCACGCAGAAGCTGTAGCTTTCGCAGAGCAAGGACCTGCATTTGCAAAGAGTGTAATGGATCGAATGGAAGGCTTTTCTTTAGGTGGAGGACAGCAACAACAGCAACAAATGCAACAACAGCCTCAACAAATGCAACAACAGCCTACTGCAGAAGGAAACTTATATTCAAGTATGGGTATTCCTGAATATAACGCACAAATTGACCCTAATATGTTAACTGGTCTTGGTGCTGGTGCTTCAATGCAACCTGGCATGCAACAAGGAGCAATGCAACCTGCTGGGCAGCCTCCTGCTGGTGGATTGAGAATAGGACCTCCTCCTGCAGAAAGAAGGCATCGTGAGAATCTTGCTTTAAAAAAGGAATCTCTTGAGCAAAAAGATAGGTTGCAAGGCAGAAAAGAGATTGCTAAAGATAAGCAAGAAGACAAGAAAGAACTTCGTCAAAATAGAATTGAAAATAGAAAAGGGTTACAAGTATCCAAAAAAAAACATGAAGATGCTCAGGTTCAACTTGATTCTTATGACAGACTAGAAGAACTTGAAGATCAAAAACAGTTAGATTCACCTCTTCGTGTAAAGATATTAGATAAAATGGGCCTTGGCTGGATGTTGTCACCTGGCAGTCAGGAATATAATTCAATCTCAAAAAATCTATTTAGGGACTTAGGGCCAACAGGAATTGCGTTTGAAGCGTTTATGAAGGCCATACCATCACTTACAAATTCTTCTGAGGGCCGACGCAGAATTATAAAAAATATGAAGGCAGCTTACAAGATAATACAAACCAAACATGATGCAGTAAGTGAAACTTTAAAGAAAAACAGAGATATTGATCCGCTTGATCTTGAGTTGCAAGCTAATGAACTTAGCTCAAAAAAAGCAGAAGGTATTCGCAAAGACCTTGTCAAGGATCTTGGAGAGTTTATAGAAGTGGATACGGGTTTTGCTAAAAAATGGAATGAAGGAAAAGGCCAATGGACGTATATCAAACTTCCGAAAAAAATATAGTCGATGAAGCCCTTGATCTCGAAGGTGGCATAGAGGTAACTGCTGAAGAAGCTGGAGCTCGTCCTCGAGGAACTGCTAAATCGCAAGTTGACTTGCAATCTACTGCAATCGACCTCGATTCCGACCTCGAAGGTGGCATAGAGGTAACTGCTGAAGAAGCTGGAGCTCGTCCTCGAGGAACTGCTAATGCCGATAAACCAGATGAAGAATCTTGGGCATCATTTGGTTTGAGAACTGGTGTTCGTGGAGCTTCTCGCGCTGTAGAAACACTTTTAGGTGCTCCAGGAGATATTGCTCAGACAGCAGATGTTATAGGAAGAACAGCCGCTGAAAAGATGTTTGGAAAACCTAAAATTTCTAAGCATATTGCACAATTAACAGGAATAGATCCAGCAGAACCAATGAAGCCAGCGCGTTTTCCAACAACAGAATTTATAAAAGAACATGTTACTGAGCCAATAGCTGAAAAAGTATTGCCTAAGGATTATATTAAGCCAAAAAAAGGATGGGAAGAATCTTTTGATGAATATGTTGGTGATTTAACTGGTATTTTACATCCATTATTTGGTGGCCCCAAAAAAATAAAAAAGGGAATAGCTCTTGCGGCTCCTGCATTAGGACAAGTTGCTAGATGGGGAGCGAAGCAATTGGGCTTTGGAAAAGGAGCTCAAGAAACGGTTAAGGTTGGCACTATGCTTTTAACATCAATGGGAGGTCGTCCAAATCTAGAGGAACGAGCATCTCAAATGTTTGAGAAAGCTGCTGAAAAGGTTCCTGTAGGTTTTAAACTTAAAATAAGTCCTGCAAAAAAAGCAATTGACGCCATTGAAAAGCGTATAAGCGTCGGAGATAAAACTCCTGTAAAAGATTTTTTAATTGATCGTTTTAAATATTTGGAAGAAACTGTAAATCCGATAACTAAAACTATAAACGCTGAAGAAGCGTATCAGTTTACGAGAGATATTAATCAACTTTATAAGCATGGATTAGTTCCTTCTGAGGCTAGAGGGTTAATGCACGATCTATCTGAAGGTATGAAAAATGTTATAGCTGGAGCAAAAAAGGCGCACCCAGAATTTGTTGAAAACTTTCAAAATTCAACTAATTTATGGCGTGAATTACATAATTCATCACAAGTAAGTAAATTTGTATCTAAATCTGCGGACGCAATTTCTCGTAAATTTACGTCACCTTTAACAGCATATCTCTTGGGGTTACCAAAAATGATTGTTGTACCAATAGTAAGCGGCACGGTTAAGGGTGGTTATAATATGATTGAAAGATTGCTTACAAAACCAGCTATTAGAAATCAATATATAAAAATAATGAGTGAGGCTGCACGTGAACAGATAGGTCCAACGTCCAAATCTATCTTGAAGTTTGATAAAATGGTTGGACATTTGGAGAAATAAACTAAATATTTGCTACCAATCATCATCGTCACTGTCACTACAATGGTTTTCAGCTGGGACAAAATACATGCTAATAAAAGCGCATAGTACAAGCAATATCACTGACACTTAAACTCCTTAATATTTAAAAAGCTTCCAGCTTGTAGTCAAACCTTCTTTTCTGTAAGGTTCTAGATCAATGCCTTGTAGTTGAGGAATTTTTGAATATAAGATAGATCCTTTACGTTCTATCTTTTGATATCGAAAGTTTTTGCTTTCAGAACTTTCATTTTCTGATAGAAACTTTAACTGTTCAAGCAGCTTTTTTTCAAGCATTTCGTATTCTTTGCGCCTTTTTTGAGCTTTGTAGGCTTCTTTGGCAATATTTTCCCACTCTTTTTCACGTTTAATATAGTCCATATTCATTCCTTTTAGTTTTTATATATCCAAATAATTGTGAACATTACTACAATCCCAGTTATCAAAAATAGCCGTATCCACCATGAAAACTTTATCTCAAACTTCTCTATCTCTTTCGCCTCAACGTCCTTATCTAACAGCCTTAAATGTTGGAAGCGTTGGTAGCACTGCTTCGTGCAAAACTTTCGTTTAATGCCGTTTTTTTGGTCATATGCAAACTCTCTGTTACAACCCAGACAATTTTTTATTACTTTCATTTATAAAGACCTTCTCTCTCTCTTTTTTTATTTTTATCAATATTGCATTTTGAACATATGATGTTATAGTTTCTCTATTTTGATATGCATATTCTTTAAGTTGAATAGCTAAATTATCACTTATAAATAGTGCTAATCTAGTCCTTCCATGACGCTCTTTACCCATATTTTTTTACCTTTCTATATATATGTTACCACCGTTACCACACAAAGTCAAGTTATTTATTGCTTTTGAGTGTGCGGCGGGGTGTAATATAAGGGTAATAATTTATATTTTTAGGAGAACGTATATGGCAGTTAGAAGGTTAGAAAAACGAACGACGTATGATTCTAAGGGAAGAAAAGCAGAAATGGCTCCTCTAGTAATAGATGCGACCAGAAATCCAACTACAAGCGATTTTGCTGCAATTGGTACCATATGGGTCAATTCTTCCACAGCTACTATTTATGGGCTGGCTAAAATTGCATCTGGCGTTGCCACCTGGACAACTTCGCCTGCATCTGAACTTGGCGTTTTTACGTCTGTCCAAGTAACGACTGGCGATCTTGATATTGATGCCGCAGGATCCACCACCACAATAAATAGTGGGACAATAAATTTCAGTAACGGTGCTTCTGTTATGTCCTTGGCTGGGGATCTTATTGTTGGCGGCAAGACAACTTTAAGTGGCGATGTAGATATAACCACAGCCTCTCTGTTCGACATTACTGCAAATGGTGGACAAGATCCTGCAATTTTACTTGAAACAGACGGAGCGGTTACTGAAACAATTCAGATTATTAATACTCAGGGTACTGCTGATGACTCCATTGAATTACGCGGAGTTGCTGGCGGTGTAAAAATCAGTTCTGGTGAAGCGACATCCACAGCAATAAAGTTGGATTCTTACCATGCAGATGGCGGTGTAACAATTGAAGCAGGCTCAGGAGGAATTTTACTTGGCAACCAAGAAGACTGCACAACGATAGATATTGGCGATACAGCTCCAACAACGAGTCGTACAATAAGCGTTGGCGGTGGAACAGTTGTAACAGCAGCCGTTACGGACACGATTGATATTGGCCCTGATGGAGCTACGACAAATGCTAACTCAATCAAAACCGTTAATGTTAACACTGGCGGAGTTACACTTGGTGAAGTTCTTACAAATATTGCTAGTGGCACCATTACTTCAGGTACGCATACTGTAAGTATTCAGTCAGGAAATGCAGCGGCCGGAACAGTTGCTACAAATATTTCAACTGGTACAGGAACTAAAATTGTCAACGTTGGTAATGCTGATGGTCTTACAACGTTTAATCTAGACGGAATTACAAACATCAATGATGATATTAATGTTGCAACTCAAATTAATACTGGTACAAGTACAGGTGCAGTAACAATTGGTAATGCTGCTGCTGGTAATATAGGTATTGATACAGCTGGTACAGTATTAGTAGATGCAGATGGCGTTGTAGAGATTAACTCTAGTGCTGGCATTATTGGTATTGGTAATGATGCAGATGCAAATAATATAAACATAGGTACAGGTGCAGCAGCTCGTTCAATTGCTATCGGTAATGTTACAGGTGCAACTGACATATCAATTGATGGCGGTACTGGTGGAATTGATATTAATTCTGCTGGTATTGTAAGCATGACTCCGGGAACAGGAACTGTATCTGGTGTAGCTATTACGCTGAATTCTCGTGTTGGAAAAGCTCTGTTTTCTGCACAAACTCCTGCAGCCGGTGCAACAATCGATTTTGACATTACCAATTTATATGCTGCTGCTGATAAAACAATATTAGTTACAATGAGTTATAGTGGCGCAGCAGATTGCGACATTACACTTGAAGGTGTAAATATGGCAACCGCTGGCCACATAAATCTTCATTGTAAGAACAATGGTGCAGCACAAGGAAATGGCAATATTGTAGCTTCCTGGTGGATTTTAGACTGATAACATTGCATATTTGGCGTAAACACTATGTTGCCATATAGTGAGGACTCTTTTATAAGATGTATTATGGATAGATAATTTTAAACTTGAAGGATAAAAATGTCTCTTAAATCAGTAATTATTGTAGAAGTAGAAAAGGGTGATAACAAGTATGTTCTTCATATGCCAGCAGGAGTTCCATTGCATGAATGCTATGATGCATCTGTTGAAATAACTAAAAAGATTGTGGACTTTTCCAGAAAAATGGAAGAGCAGCAGCAAGAAAAAAAAGAAGCTGTTGTTACAGAAAAAGAGATAATAGAAGAGGAAAAAGATGAGCTTATCAATAAAGTTTAGCGCTGAGCCATTACGTACCACGGATTTTGGCGCCATTGCAACCATTGGAGTTCCTGAATACATTGGTGTTGGAACTTCACTTGGACGACCAGTTAGGCAGATATTAATTCAAAATTTAACAGACGTGCTATTGATGTTTTCCTTTGATGGCATTGAGGACCACTTTCCTCTGCTATCAAATGGGTACCTTATTCTAGATATCACTTCAAATAAAACTTTACCACAAGGATTTTTTCTAGCTGAGGGTGAGCGATTGTACGTAAGAAAGTGTATTGTTAATCCTACTTTAGGGGCTGTTTATTTTACAACATTTTGTGGAGCGGAGTAAAAGATTATGAGCCAACTAGGACAATTTAACTCTCGTTATGCAGGTATTGCACCAGTAGTAAACGGCGGAACTGGCGCAAGCACGTTGACATCTCATGGTATTTTATTAGGAAATGGAGTTGTAGATATACAGGCTCTTGATGAAGCAAAGAACGGACAAATTCCGATTGGTAGTACAGGAAATAACCCAACACTTGCAACATTGAGTGCAGGTGCTGGTGTATCAATAACCAATGCAGCGGGAAGTATCACGATTGGAGCAGTTGGTGGAGGCATTGGCTGGGAGGTTGTTACCGACGCAACTAAGGCAATGGCTATTGATGTTGCCTATGGTGCAAATCTTGCAGCTGGTGTTACCTTCACGTTACCAGCGTCAGTAGCTGCAGGATCTCGCTTTGAGGTTATTGGTATGGCTGGATTATGGGTTTTAGCTCAGAATGCAGGGCAGACGGTTTATATTGGAGATACGAACACCACGGCTGGAGTTGGTGGCAGTTTAACTGCGACTGATGCTGGTGATTGTATTGAATTAATATGCACGGTTTCAGACACAAATTTTAGAGTATTTAGTATGATGGGGAATCTTACAGTTGTTTAGGAGAGAATATGGCCACACAAAATGGCTGGAACAATAAAATATCAACAGGATCTGCAATAACACTTAATTGTGGAACTAACAGTTTAAATATATCAAGTGATGCGAGTGCTGGAGCAGTGAATCTTGCAACTGGAGCAGCTCCTAAAGTTGTAACTCTCGGTAGTACTAATGCCGCAAGTTCATTGGATTTACAGTATGGAACAGCTGACTTTAGTCTGGCTTCTGCAACTGGAAATGTAATGGTTGCTCTTGATTCTGGCGAAGTTACTGAACCATTACAACCAGCTTTTTCTGCTTATTTACCAAGCGCGGATCTTAACCAGACAGGTACAGGTACTGTTTATGATTTAGGAACTGTAACTGCATTAACTGAGATATTTGACCAAAACGCAGATTTTAATGTAAATGGGACATTCACTGCACCAGTCACAGGAAAATATCAATTAAATACAAAAGCATTAGCAACTGGCTCTACAACTGGCTCTGCGATTGTTCATGAAATTATAACCTCCAACAGAACGTATGCGTATGCTTTCTATAGAGCGGCTAGTAGTTTAAATCTTACTGGTACTAATTCAGTTTTAGCTGATATGGATGCGGGTGATACAGCTTATGTTAGAATTGTAACTTACGGGGATTCGGCTGATACAGTTGATATTGTTGGTACTGCAAATTCGGTTACCTCGTTTAGTGGTTGTTTAGTTTGTTAAGGAAATAATTATGAAAATCTCAATTAACGATTTAGAATTATTCACACTTTCAGATACACAGAAAAAAGTTATTCAAAATGATATCAATGTAGATACTTTTGATTTTGATATGAAAAGACGACTGCAATACATATTAATGCACAAATACGAGAGATGCTTTAATCGTCTAAAGATTGAATGGGATGAAAAGTTAATAGAAAATGGTGTTGGATCAGTTCCAACTGATAAAGATGCATATGCAGAATTAGTATTCACTCAGCCAAATTATAAAGATTACAAATCGCGTAAATTAGAGGCTGCTAAACAAGGAAAAATATAATGAGTCTCAAAAGATCGGGTATAAATTCCTTAGCATACTGTGGTGTGGAGGCAACGCAGCCTCCACAGTTTGAGATGCATGGTCGGGCTCCGACAGCAAATGACTATATTTCATTTAATGTCGGAACTATATGGCTTGATATAAGTGGATTAAGCGATTCGCCAAAAGTATTACCAACCAATGAGCAGATTTATATGTTGGTAAGCAAAAATAATAGAACTGCCACCTGGGTAAATATGGGTGGTGGAGACATGGAAACGCTGACTGGAGATGCCGGTGGCGTGATTAGTCCAGATGCTAGCGATAACATTAATATCACAACAGGTTTGGCTACTCTTAATTCAGGTTCAACTGTTTATTTTAAAGGCGATTCAGGAACGAACACTATACAATTGAACGTCACTGATGCTAATAGTAACACAACTCTCGGGAGAGATTCTGGGAAATTAGGCATTGCAGGTGCTAACAATACTTCGCTAGGATTTGCATCCTCGAATTCCTTGACCACTTCCGCAAATAACAGCTCTCTAGGCTCTAATTCGCTACAATTATTAGAATCTGGGGCATGCAATTTAGCCGCAGGACAAGGAGCAGGTCCTGCGATTCTAACTGGATCAAACAATATTTTTCTTGGACAAGCTGCTGGTACAGGTTATGTTGCTGCTGAAAGTGGTAATATAGTTATCGGGAACAGCCCGTGTCTAGTTGGTGAAACAGGTGTTATTAGAATTACACATGCGAACGCTTCAAATACAGATAATATTTTTATAGGTCATAATTCTGGTAACAGTGCATATACACTTGCTACAGCTATAAGTAACGTTGCTGTTGGTGGAGGAACATTCACTTCTTTAACAACTGGTTATGGGAATTCTGCTGGTGGGAATAACTCTGGAACTGCATTACAAAATGGTATAAACAACGCTTTATACGGGGCGCAATCAGGGGATACATTAACTTCTGGTTCACAAAATACAATGATTGGGTATCTTGCAGGGTCTGGGTGCACTATTGGAGACAACAACGTTTATCTTGGACAGTCAGCTGGAGGTACCGTTG
>Ga0222678_1000256_pt1 | contig 26318 bp, 25 predicted proteins | sample AntAcemetagen937_FD_179801 | JGI IMG/M metagenome (GOLD analysis project Ga0222678, IMG submission 179801) | Saline water microbial communities from Ace Lake, Antarctica - #937 | ecosystem: Environmental > Aquatic > Non-marine Saline and Alkaline > Saline | place: Antarctica: Ace Lake... | reverse complement strand
AAAAAGCTCAAGATTTTCTTCATATTTAAATGTGCTTGAAGGAATATGTTCAATAAAAGTTAATTTTCCCTTTGGATAGTTTTTATAAATTTTATATCCAATCCTCGGAAAAGGTCTATATCGATCCATTGAAAATTCCTGAAGTTCAGCTAAATTAGTAATATGATTCATTATTGTATCAAAACTATATAAATTACTGCTTAAAAATTTACTTGTATTTTGTCCTATAAAAAGCAACATATCACTCTGTTGAATAAAATTATGATTTAAGGAATCTTTCTGATATTTCAACGAATATGTAACAATTATCTCTGCCGGTTCAATATTTGTAATTGGGTAATCAAATCGCAATTGAGCAAATGTGGGCAGGGTAAATAATAATGCAAGAAAAAAAAGAAAATTTCGCATGGTAAGAAATTTATTATTAAAGTTTGTCATATTGTTAATGTTTTAAATTGTTTTTTAAGCAGTCTTATGAAACTATTTTCTTGTTTTTTAAAACCAACCCATATCAAACTGCAAAATACAGGGTGGTTATGTTTATCAAACTTATTCTTGCAAATCAAAAAAATATATTTATTACTGCAACAAGGCAAATATTTATAAGAATTGTTAATATTGTTTCTTAAATATGAATTACAAAAACTGCAAACCGATGTATGTTGCAAATAAAAAACATATAATAAATTATAAAAATAGTTTATGCAAAAAGTGCGCAAATAGTTGAAGGGGGGTAAATGCTTAATACATAAATATATATATGGTGGTGTATTAAAAGCTGTGTTTTGTATTTTGGGATTAATGAGCATAAGTGGTTGTATAATTTTCCATGTAAAGATATAGAAATAATATATTATACAAACGAAAAAATATTGAAATTATTTTTAATTGTACTCTGATTTTTTATGATAAAAAATAAAATCATAACCAATCATAAAGGTTATAATAATCAGTATGCTATCTTTTTTCGAATGTTCGTTTTCTATCTAACTTTCCATTCCCTCTACGCATAAATTCATCAATAAAATAAACCTCTTTGGGAACTTCATAGAGTTTTAGAATCTTCTTTAAAACTAAAAGTAATTTATTAATTTCTGATTTGCTTTTTGCTTTTCCTTCGATTAACAAAATGATCTTTTCACCATATTTGCTGTCCGGCAAAGAAGAGATAAAATAATTCTCAGAAATTAAATTTTCAATTTTCTTTTCAATATCTTCAGGGAATATTTTTATACCACCGGAGATAATCACATTGTCGTATCTTCCTGAAATGGTGAATTCATTTTTTGCAAAAATTTTTGCAATATCATTTGTTCTCAGTTCTCCGGTGAAAAGGTCTGGTGCTTTAATTACAAGGCAATCTTTGTTATCAATGTCAATTTCAATTCCGGGTAGGCATTTAAAATTTTCCTCTCTATTTTCACCATTCAATTTTCTCAAAGCAATATGAGTGATGGTCTCTGTCATTCCATAAGTCAGATAAGTTTTGTTTTTAAGAAAAGAAATTTTATGTTCAAGAGTTTGATAAACAGGTCCGCCACCAATGATAAGATTTTTAATATTATTAAGTTTTTTGATTCCGTCTTTTTCAAGCAAGACATTAAAAACCTGTGCTGGGACCATAGCTGCGAAATCAAATTTTGAAATAATGTTTTGAAGTGGGTTTCCGGCGGGTTCCACAGTAAAAAGATTTAAACCGAGAGTAAAAGCTCTAACAACAATCATTTTACCTGCAATAAATTTCGTGGAAAGGCATAATAATGTTTTGTCGCCTTCTTTCAATTTTAGAAATTCACCTGTCATGATTGCACTTCTGACCATCTTTTCTTTTTCAATTTCAATTATTTTTGGTTTTCCGGTCGAGCCTGATGTTTTAACTTTTATTGAATTATCATCATTAATCCATTCAAGAATAAAATTATATAAAGAAATTTCCCAATCTGAAATACTGTCTTTTTTAAGTTCAGAATTACAAAACTTTTCAAGTTCTTGCTTTTCCAAAAACTTACTATTAATCGTCAGACTTTTTTTCAGATCACACATTTTTTTGTTTTAATTATCTTGTTTGTATAAATACTTTTTCTTTGATTCATTTGAATAATTTCTGTACAAATAATATATATAATTGCTATCTGCCTTGATTTTTTGCGGGAAAATATGTTTTTCCAAAGTTATAGTATTAATTATTCTACCTGTATTAATTTCTATTTCTTTTAATGATACAATACCCTTTTTGATAAATTTTGCATAACATCTACTATTGCCTTCATCTACTATTATTTCTTCCGCCCAAAATTTATTCTTATGATAATTAATATTCATTTCTCTAATAAAAATCCCATTCAAATCAAATATCTGAATTTTATCATTGTTATGAGCAAAAATAAAAATACTGTCATTAATAAGTTTCAGTGGATTATAGGTTTTTTTACATAATATTAATTTGAAAAATTGATCTTCATTAATACCTTTTCTTATATTCTGTAAATCAAATATTGAAATACTATCCATTCTATTACTTTTATTAAGCCGTCTGAGATAACCGTTATAATAGCTTCTATTATAATCTACCTGTACATTATCAGTTAATTTATTGATTATTTTTTTCTCTTTACTTTTTTTATTAATCCTAATATATACAACTGTTTGATTAAAATCAGAATACTGTTCAATGAAAAAATAATTTTCAGTTGAAAGAATAATCGGCTTAAGTATTAGTTGAAAATTCTTAATTGAACTTGGGGTTAATAACTCAACATCTTTTTCATATTCATATAATTGCCAAATTGAATCTTTAGCCATTATATGAATATTGCCAAAACAATCATTGTAAAGTTGAGTATATTTATTATTAATTTTTTTGTTAAAAAAAACACTATCATTGAAATTAACCAGACGAAGATATTTTGTATTATTTTCTTTTATAAGCAATAATATTTTATTTTTATAGAATTCGTAATCTAATATCCATGCATCTTTATTATTATATGCAAGCAGAATTTTATTACCATATATTTTGATTTCATCTAATGATTTAATTTTATAATGTAATTCTATCTTTAGAACACAAACATTCTTGTTAATATTTATCATCTTCTTAGAAATGTAAATAGTTTTTGAATCATATCCGATATGAGAAAATATTAATTTATCAGGTTTGCTTTTATGAATAAATTCAAAATAACCTTTGTTATTTGTTGTGCAGCCATGCTTTCGAGTATTATCAATTATATTGACTCCTTCTAAAATATTACCATGATTATCGGTAACATATCCTACAATTGTAATATTTTCATTATTGGTTTGAGAATATCCGTTATAAGTAATAAATATTAGGATAATTAAAAGAATTATTTGTTTTTTTTTCATTTTTTTCCATCTAATAGGTTAAGAAAGTTTCTAATAAAAATAAATATTCGTTTATTCGCGGCTAATATTTTTTTTAATTAAGATTGCTTATTTAATAATTCTTTCAAATTCCAACTTTTCTCTGGTGCATAAAATAAATTCTGACCTTGTAAATAAAGTGGAGAATCAAAATTGTTAATAAAAAGCCCACCCGTTCCTAAGCCCTGAAAAGCCGGATTATTAAGTGTAAACGTCCATTGTGCAATTGCGTTTAATCCAATATTTGACTCAAGTGCAGAAGTGACCCACCATGAAATTTTATTTTCTTTTGCAATTTTGATCCATTCCTCACTTCCTGAAAATCCAGCAACTAAACTGGGTTTTAAAATAATATATTGCGGTTTGATGGTTTCCAGTAATTTTTGCTTTTCATTTATTTTAAATATTCCTATTAATTCTTCATCAAGGGCAATTGGCAAAGGAGAGTTCAAACATAATTGTGTCATTTCTTTTTGTTGACCTGATTTTATTGGTTGTTCGATAGAATGAAGTTTGAAATCAGAAAGACGTTTAATTTTTTCGAGTGCATCATCCGGTGAAAAGGCACCATTTGCATCAACTCTGATTTCTATATCATTTTCAGAAAACTCCCTTCTTATGAGTTTTAAAAGTCTGATTTCTTCATTAAAATCAATAGCTCCGATTTTTAATTTGATGCACCGGAATCCATCTTTAAGTTTTTTATTTACCTGATCTTTCATTGAAATAAACGAATCCATCCAAATCAATCCATTTATTGGAATTGAAGCCTTTCCTTTAGTAAATTCAGAAGGAAAAATTATTCGCTTGCCTATATTTTTCAGATCAAGTAATGCGATTTCCAAACCGAATTTTATTGATGGGAATTCAATTAAACCTTCCTCTTTCCAAAATTTTTTCGCAGAAATGCTTTCACAAACTTCTTTCAGTTTTTCTTCATAATCGGGTCTGTCATCCGCACTCAATCCACGGAAAAGTCCACATTCTCCAATACCAATAATTTCAGGATTAACATCATCATAAACAAAAATAAACCAGGTTTCCTTTTCGTGAAGGATACCTCTGGATGTTCCTCCCGGGGTTTTAAATTTTAGAAAATATTTTTTATAGCTTGCTTTCAGCATTATTTAAATAACTAGTCCAATCCCAAAAGTAATAGAAAAAAGTAAAGTTGTCAAGGCAAGACGCTTTAGAAACGGATCTAATTTTTCAGGTTCTGTGTTTTTCAAAACTTTATTCAAATCATAAAATAAAATTGGAAAAGTAATCAGAAACAAAAATTGAAAAGGTGAGATGTAATTCAAAAGTATAAAAATAACTGCACTTAAAATAGCGCCAAGAATAAGAAGAGTATGATAATATTTCGCAGCTTTAATTCCGAATTTCACGACAATTGTTTTTTTGCCGGTGATTTTATCATTTTCCCAATCTCTCATATTATTAAGATTTAAAACACCTGTACTTAAAAACCCAATTGAAATTGCAGGTAATAAAATTTCAATTCTAAGAAAATGTGTGTTCAAAAAATATGTCCCAAGAATACCTGCCAGACCAAAAAAAATGAAAACAAAAAAATCACCAAGTCCAAAATAACCATAGGCTTTTTTCCCAACCGTATATTTAATTGCTGCTGCCATTGCACACAAACCAATAATAAAAAATATTATTCCGAAAGAAAAAGACAAGGATTTGGTACCCACATAAATAAGCCAAACTCCAAAAAATAAAGACAAAATGGAAGTAATAATAATTCCTGTAATCATTGCTGAAGGAGAAATTTTTCCTCCCTGAAGTGTTCTCTCAGGTCCAATTCGATTATTATTATCTGCACCACTTTTGTAATCTCCATAATCGTTTGCAAGATTCGAAAGAATTTGAAGAAGTGTTGTAGTAATTATTGCCAAAAAAGTTACTAAAAAACTAAATCGTCCATCAAAAAAAGCTAAAAATCCCCCGACAATAATACTTGAAATTGCAAGAGGTAAAGTTCTCAATCTAAATGCTTGAATCCAATATTTTATTTTGGTCATTTTTTAAGGAAATTTCGGATATTTCCCGAAGTCGGGATCTCGTTTTTCGAGGAATGCGTTTTTACCTTCTTGCGCTTCTTCGGTCAGATAATACAGAAGGGTTGCATTTCCTGCAAATTCCTGCAATCCTGCCTGTCCGTCGAGCTCAGCATTTAATCCTAATTTTATCATTCTTAGTGCCATCGGGCTGTGTTGCATCATGGTTTTTGCCCATTTAACGGTTTCATCCTCTAACTTTTCAAAAGGAACAACTTTATTAATCAAGCCCATTTCCTCGGCTTCTTTTGCGGAATATTGTCTGCACATAAACCAGATTTCTCTTGCTTTTTTCTGACCTACGATACTTGCGAGATAAGAAGACCCGAAACCTGCATCAAAGCTTCCTACTTTAGGTCCGGTTTGCCCGAAGATTGCATTTTCGGAAGCAATCGTTAAATCGCACACAACATGCAAAACATGACCACCGCCAATTGCATAACCATTAACCATGGCAATAACAGGTTTTGGTAATGATCTGATTTGTTTTTGAACATCAAGAACATTCAATCTGGGAATTCCATCTTTGCCAATATAACCGCCTTTGCCTTTTACGTTCTGGTCGCCGCCGCTGCAAAAAGCTTTATCACCTTCTCCAGTAAAAATCACAACATTTATTTTCTGATCCTCGCGACAGGTAAGCATAGCGTCACTCATTTCAGTTGTTGTGGTTGGTGTAAAAGCATTGTAAAACCTTGGTCGATTAATTGTGATTTTTGCTATTCCTTCAAAAAAATCAAATTTTATTTCTTCATATTCTTTTATAGTTTCCCAATTTCTATTTGATAGCATTTTCAAAATTCTTTTAAGTGTTTAAAATAATTCTTTAAAATTATTGCATTTTCTTTTTGAGGAGTTTTTATTTCAAGTATTGCTGCTTTTTCCTGTGGTTTGTAAAAATCAACAAGAGCTTTTTTAAGTCCGTTCTGATTATTTGCTTTGAAATAGTTTACATTAAATGTTTTAGCTATATTTTCTGCGTTTGTATTATGTTCTGCTACAAAAAATTCTTCCAGTTCTTCTGTTTCAGACGGCCCATCAATAAACCTAAAAATACCTCCACCGCCATTATTAATTATAATTACTTTCAGATTTTTGCTTACATATTTATTCCAAAGTCCATTCGAATCATAAAAAAACCCAAGATCACCAACAATTAGTGTTGTTAATTTTTGCGATGAAAATGCAGCACCAGCAGCAGTTGAAACAGTTCCATCGATTCCGGATGTGCCGCGATTGCAATTGAAAGTCAATTGTTTTTTAAATTTGAAAAGCTGTATGTATCTCACGGGAGTGCTATTTCCCATTTGCAAATTGCTGTTTTCCGGAATTGCTTTTAAAATCGTTTCAAAAACTTTCATGTCAGAAAACTCACATGCTGATAAAAAATCTTCATGCTTTTTTTCTAGTTCAATATCTCTGCTTTTCCATGTTTTGAAATATTCTCCTTGTCGATGTTTTATATGATTAGTAAGTTGGCTGAAAAATTCCACAGGAGTTAATGGAATATTTTTAGTAAGACACTGATAAGTATCGAGATGTAGTACATCTGGATTAATATGCCAGTGTTCAATAGCTTTATTTTTTCGCAGAAATGCCTTTATCTTTTTTGAGATAATTTGTGTCCCTAAAGTTATTAATAAATTCGGCTGAAAATCATTTTTTTCATCATTAGAAATTGTTGTAATAATTCGGTCGATACACGGGAGGAAGTTATTGTAATTAAGATTTGATGTTGTCTCAGTTAAAATTGCAACAGTTTCATCATGTGAGATATTTGCCAAAAGCTGATTCAGTTTTGGTGAGGGTTCGAGAAGTCCGGTGAGTATTAATTTCTTGTCGTATTTATTCCATTTTGCAGCTAATACTTTAATTTGTTTTTCAGAAAGTTTGGTTTCTGTAAAGGCAGTTTCAATAATTTTGGGAGTTTTGGTTTTATCCTCAAATCCTTCATACAAAGGCTCTGTAAAAGGGATGTTAATATGAACCGGGCCCTTATCGGGAAATTGACAAGTATTAATTGCTTCGGAAATTATTCTGTCGTTATACCAAATATCATCCTTGGAAGTAATTTTCTGCGGAAGCTGAAACGTTTTTTTAATATAATTTGAAAAGATATTATTTTGCTTTATTGTCTGGCTGTCTGCCTGATCGATCCATTCAACAGGGCGGTCTGCCGTTAAAACCAATAAAGGAATTTTTTGATAAAAAGCTTCTGCAATTGCAGGTGCAAAATTTAAAGTAGCAGTTCCCGAAGTACATGCAATAGCAACAGTTTTTTTGCTTTGTTGTGCGATTCCCAAAGCAAAAAATGCAGCACTTCTTTCATCAACAATACTTAAACATTCAATGCCGGGATGTTTTGAAAAAGCCAGTATTAAAGGTGCATTTCTTGAACCCGGGGAAATAATGATTTTTTCAATTCCTTTTTGAACGCAAATCTCAACTAAATTTTTTATACCTGCTTTTTCTGAAATCATTGTGCGAAGTTCGGTAAATTTTCAATAACCGACAATAAGGTTTTTGATTTATGGCAAGTTTCTTCCCATTCCCTTTCGGGAATAGAATCTTTTATTATGCCACCTCCAACGAATAATGCCAGCTTTTCAGAAAGAACTTTCATGCATCTTAAATTTACAAATAACGAAGTCGTATTATTTATATTTAAAGGGCCCAAAAATCCAGAATAATATTCTCTGTTATGATTTTCGTTTTTTAAAATATAATTAAAGGATGACTCTTTTGGAGTGCCGCAAACAGCTGGTGTTGGATGGAGTTCCTTAATAAATTTTCCAAGTTTATTTTGTATTTTTTCAGAATTAAATTCGAAATTTGTTTGAAGATGGAAAACATTTCCGGCATTTAAGGTGTGTGTTTTACTTTGCTGATAATCTATAATATTTAGCTTGTTGAAAATGTTTCTAATATAATCGCTTACAAACTTTTGTTCTTCAATTTCTTTTTCTTCCCAAAAAACATCATTTAACCTTTGCCCTGAATTTTTTTGTGTTCCTGCTAAAGCAATTGTTTTTGCCTTTCCTTCACTGATATTTATTAAAGTTTCGGGGCTTGCTCCTATCCAGGTTCCAAGACTGGGAAGGTTTATCAAATAAACAAATGCATCAGGATATTTTTCAGCCAATGCAAAAAATAAACTCACAGAATCAAAATTTGAACTCTTCTCAACAAGCTTAATTCTTGATAAAATTGCTTTTTGAAAACTGCCATTTTTAATTTCATCTATCATTTTCTGGCATTGCTTTAAATAATTTTCTTTTGATATAGAAAAAATATTTTCATCAAAATTCTCATTGATAAAATTAGCATTAGTGTTTTCCGAAAAATCATCAATAAAACCATCAGAAAAATCATTGTTTTTGAAAATAATATCCGGTTTAATCAAAACCGTTTTATTAATTTTATTATCGTGAAAAGGAGAAAAAATAAAACCACTTTCATTATCAATATTATCCAACGATTCGAGAAAACTTATCTCTGGTTTTTTTTGAATAATTGTTTGAAATGAATTTTTTTCCGGTAAACGGAAAGTAACAAAAATCTTGTTTCCCGTAATGCAGTTAGAAAGTAGTTTTTTTAATCTGAGAATCATTTCAATTATTTCTTTTCGATAATCATAATTGTAAGCCGGCTGGAAGAAATCAAGTTATCATTTTCGTTTTTTACATCAATATTCCATACATGGGTATATTTTCCGCGATGAATGATTTTAGCAAAACCGTAAACATATCCTTTGCTAACACTTTTTACATGATTGGCTGTGAGAGAAGTTCCGCGAACATCATATTTCTCAAGATTAATAAGAAGTGATGAACCCAGACTACCAATAGTTTCAGCAAATGCCAAGCTGGCACCTCCATGTAAAATACCCATCGGTTGTAAAGTTTTTTTATCAACTGGCATTCTGGCATTAACGTAGCCCTCTCCGGCATCTAAATATTCAATACCGAGACTTTCCATCAGAGTATTTTTATTAAGATTATTCAGTTCTTCTATTGTAAAATTATTTTTCATGTTAAGTTATTTATTGTGCAAAGATAGTAGAAATGAAGTTATGGAGTAATGGAAAATTGTAAGTTGAAAGTTTCCAGATAGCGCAGCGCATAGGGATAGATGAATTTAATTACTCTATCGCACTTAAAGAAATTCCCATTTGATGCCTTGTTAGCTACGCTGCGAGGTAGTTCATTTCCAGTATTCCTAATTTATTAATATTTTTTGTAATGAAACTTTCATTATTAATATAATTCTGATTATCCAAAATTATCTGATTATCTTTGTGTTACCGCCAATATAACCAAAGATTGAGAATTCAACTAAAATTAATACTTTTGTAGTATGAAGTATCCTGATGAATATTTAAACAAAATAATATGCGGTGACAGTATTCAAATTATGAAATCTATGCCATCGGAATCCATTGATTTAGTTGTTACTTCGCCTCCATATAATTTAAAAAATTCTACAGGAAATGGAATGAAAGATGGTCGTGGTGGAAAATGGGCTAATGCGTCTCTGATTAATGGTTATTCGCATTACAACGATAATATTCCACATGATAAGTATGCAAAATGGCAAAAAGACAGTTTGACTGAAATGCTAAGGTTAATTAAAAATGATGGGGCAATTTTTTATAACCATAAATGGAGAGTTCAGGCAGGACTTTTACAAGATAGACAAGACATTATACATGGCTTTCCAATTAGACAAATAATTATTTGGAGAAGAAAAGGTGGTATTAATTTTAATAAGGGCTACTTTCTTCCAACGTATGAAGTGATTTATATTATAGCTAAACCAAATTTCAAATTAGCGCATAAAGCAAATGCACATGGAGATGTTTGGGAATTTACACAAGAAATGAAAAATGAACATCCAGCCCCTTTTCCAGTTAAACTTATAGATAGAATTATTTGCTCAACTGATGCACAGGTAATTCTTGACCCATTTATGGGAAGTGGTACTACAGCTATAACTGCAATGGGAAATAATAGAGATTTCATAGGCATTGACATTTCTCCTGAGTATTGTAAAATGGCAGAAGAAAGAATTGAAAAAAATAAAAGATATTCTGAATTGAATGCATTTAAGGCCCAAAAAAAACTATTTATATGAATATTTACACAAAAAAAAGCCTGATTGAAAAATTTAAAGAAATTTCTGCGCATGGTTGGATAGAAAATCGCAGACAAGGGAATGTTGGTGGAATAGGGAATACTCTTGAAGATTTATTAGGTATTGAAGAAAATAATTTACCAATTCCAAATGCTGCAGAATGGGAGCTTAAAACACAAAGATTAAATACAACTTCTCTAACAACCTTATTCCATTCAGAACCATCTCCAAGAGCATTAAAATTTGTTTCGCAAATTTTTCTTCTGAATTATGGTTGGCCTCACAAAGAAGCAGGTAAGAAACATCCAAAAACAGAACGCAGTTTCAGATTAACGATTCATGGAAAAAATGTGAGTGATAGAGGATTTACTGTTAAAATTGACCGAAAGAATAAAAAAGTTCTAATATCATTTGATAGTTCCAAAGTTGATTCTAAGCATTCTGATTGGTTAAAAGAAGTGAAGAAGAATATTGGTCTTAAAGAGCTTGACCCGCAACCATATTGGGGTTTTGATGATTTAGAGCACAAGATTGGAACCAAACTTCTTAACACATTTTATGTTCAAGCAGCTGTGAAAAAAGATAAAGTAACTAAGAAGGAGTATTATCATTATTCAAAGGTCTTAATGTTACAAAAATTCAATTTCAATGGATTCCTCAATCAATTAGAAACGGGAAATATTTTAGTAGATTTTGATGCTCGAACTGAGCATAATCATGGTTCAAAGTTTAGAATGAGACAAAATTGTTTATCAGAACTTTACAAGAACGTTACAGAAATAATATAAAAATACAGGCGGTAATAACACAGGCTAAAAACAAGCGGGCTAAAATGCAGGTATAAAGCTAATTATAAAAAAGTAAACGACAATGCAATTTGGTACGAAAGTGGGTAAAAGTGCCCGCCAATTTTTAGCCTAACCATTTAAATTAATACTTGTAAAATTTATGTCAGAAATAAAAACATCAATAAACGCAAAGAAATTTTATTTTAATGATACATCCTTTAGTAATCTTATGAAGAAAAGGATTTATCAAGTACTTCTGATCTCAAGTGCGTATGATGCTTTTTTTATGGAAGAGGATGGACGAATTGATGAACAGATATTCAATGAATACGTTTCTTTAAACTTGCGTTATCCGCCCCAATTTATTATGGCTAACTCAGAAAAAGAAGCATTTGAAAAACTAAATGAAGAAAATATTGACCTTATTATAACAATGCTAAGTGCTGAGGAGCAAGACACTTTTGATCTTGCAGAGAAGATAAAAAAAGAATATACTAATACACCAATCGTTGTACTAACTCCTTTTTCCAGAGAGGTTTCAATAAAAGTAAATCAAGAAGATTTGAGTACGATTGATTATATTTTCAGTTGGCTTGGTGATGCAGAGCTTTTATTGGCTGTTATTAAACTAATTGAGGATAAAATGAATGCTGAGAATGATGTTAAGACTGTCGGTGTTCAAACAATAATTCTTGTAGAGAATTCAATAAGATTTTATTCAAGTTATTTGCCAAATATTTATAAAATTATTTTCAAACAATCTAAAGCCTTTATGACAGAGGGTTTGAACGACCATAAGAAAATGATGAGGATGCGTGGAAGACCGAAGATTCTTCTCGCAACAAATTATGAAGAAGCAATTGAGCTTTACGAAAAATATAAAAACAATTTATTAGGAATAATTTCTGATATATCATACAATCGTGAAGGGGTAAAAGATTACAAAGCAGGTATTCGTCTTTGCGAAAAAATAAAAAGTGATAACAAATTTATGCCTATTTTGCTCCAGTCATCTGATGTTAAGAACGAAAAACTTGCAAAAGAATTAAAGGTTGGATTCCTAAATAAAAATTCAAAAACTTTATCTCATGAATTAAGAAGTTTCATAAGAAAATATTTTTCATTTGGGGATTTTGTTTTTACTTATTCTGACAATTCAAAAGAGGTTGCTCGTGCGGGTGATTTAAAAACATTACAAGAAAAAATATTCCAAGTACCTGATAAATCCTTAATATATCATCTCGAAAGAAATCATTTTTCGAAATGGCTTAGAGCTAGAGCCTTATTCCCCCTTGCCGAATTGTTTATGGATGTTACTTTAGATGATTTTGATAATATTGATGATATAAAAAGATTTATTTTTGATGCTATTGCATCTTTTAGACTGAATAAAGCACGCGGTGTAATTGCTGATTTTAAAAGAGATAGTTTTGATGAATATTCCATTTTTACAAGAATTGGAGATGGCTCTTTAGGAGGTAAAGCACGTGGATTGGCTTTTCTCGATACACTTATAAAACGTAACAGGTTGTATGATAAATATAATAATGCCATAATCACTATTCCTAGAACTCTTGTTTTATGTACTGATGTTTTTGATGAATTTATGGAAGATAATAAACTTTACAAAATTGCTTTAACTGAAAAAAATGATGAAGTTATTTTGAAAAAGTTTATTAAAGCCCGTTTGCCGATAAGAATTCATGAAGATCTTTTTAAATTTATTTCTGTTGTAAATAATCCAATTGCAATAAGATCATCCAGTTTACTCGAAGATTCATATTATCAGCCGTTTGCAGGAATATATAATACTTATATGATCCCAAATGATTCTTCTAATGAAAACGTAATGTCCGAAATGCTTTGCATTGCAATAAAAAGCGTTTATGCCTCAGCTTTTTATAAAGACAGTAAAGCATATATGACTGCAACTTCAAATATCATTGATGAAGAAAAAATGGGAATTGTTTTACAAGAAGTTACAGGAAAACAATATGGGGAGAAATTCTATCCTGTGCTATCCGGAGTAGCCCGTTCGATAAACTTCTATCCTATTGACCCTGAAAAACCTGAAAATGGAATTGCAAATATTGCACTCGGATTAGGAAAATATATTGTTGATGGGGGCACTACTTTACGCTTTTCACCAAAATATCCAAAAAAAATTCTGCAAACAAGTACTCCCGATATGGCTCTTAGAGAAACGCAAAAACAATTCTATGCTCTTGATTTATGTGCAGGACATTTTGTGCCAAGTGTTGATGACAGTTATAACTTATTAAAGTTAAAAATATCAGATGCAGAAAAAGATGGTTCATTAAAACATGTTGCTTCAACTTTTGATTTTAATAATAATATTATAAGAGATGGAGCAAACCATGATGGAAAAAAGCTTATTACTTTTTCAAATATTTTAAAATATGATACTTTCCCTTTGGCAAATATTTTAATGGATATTCTTAAAATCGGTCAGGAAGAAATGGGTAAGCATGTTGAAATTGAATTCGCTGTTGAAATGGATTCTGATTCCGAAACTCAAAATGTTTTTAATATTCTTCAGATACGACCGATAGTTGCAAATAACCAAACCATTGATGAAGACCTAAGTAAAATTCCTGAAAGAAATCTTATTATGTCTTCTGAATCGGCTCTTGGTAATGGTATCATTGATGATATTGTCGATTTCGTTTATGTAAAACCCGAATCTTTTGATACGTCAAAAAGTGTTAAGATTGCGGAAATTGTTGGTAAAATTAATGAACAATTTATTGAAGAACAAAAAAATTATATCCTTGTCGGACCCGGAAGATGGGGATCAAGCGATCCATGGTTGGGAATTCCTGTACGTTGGGCTCAAATCTCTGCTGCTCGTGTAATTGTAGAATCCGGTCTTGCAAATTATAGAATTGACCCGAGTCAGGGAACTCATTTTTTTCAAAATCTGACTTCTTTCAGAGTGGGATATTTTACTATTAATCCATTTATGAAAGACGGGTTTTATGACCTTGATTATCTTGCCAAATTTGATGCAGTTTATGAAGATGATCTTGTCAGACATATTCGTTTTAAAAACCCTATAATTGTTAAAATTGACGGGCAGAAAAACAAGGGGGTTATTTATAAAGCGGATTAATTCCGTGGGAATTACCTATTTGAGAGTGGTAAATTTTCAAATCATTATTCATCATTCGTTAATCGAAATTCGATATTCAGTTTTTCTTTCTAATTATCGAACGCCGAACACAACCGAAAGCTTTCAGGGTAACGATTTTAGATTTTTTAGCAAGTCCCCAAAACTTCACCGTCCAGAGTTAAATAATTTTTCATTGCTGATACAGTCATGCATGCATGAACCGGCAATATTCCAATTACATCACCAATTTTAATTTTTGAGATAAAGTCGGGATTTGTTTTTATGATTCCATGTTCCTGCGAAAGTGATTTTACAAAAGTATCCTTCACGGGAAGTGAAAAATTATTTTCCTGAAAATTTATAACATAACCAAAATTTTTATTCCCGTTTTTGTCAGTCAGAAATTCTTTTGATAATTGAACGCCTCCTCCATAAACTATAATCTCATCTCTTTCTATATTGATAGAAACTACAGGACAGGCAATTGAAACAGCAATGTCCTGAATTGAACATGAGCCAAGTTTATATTGCATCAAGTCATATAAAATAAAATTTCCCGGTCTTATTTCATCAACACCTTTAAAATCCTCAGCAATACTGCATGAAGGAGTGTCGCCAATTGAAATTTCAATATTTGCAAAATCCTTAATATATTTGTTTTTCAGAGAATTCATTTTTTTTATTGAATCAAAATGGATTTGAAGAATTTCTTCCTTTGACTTGGCGTGATAAGCTTGACCGGAGTGAGTGAGAAATCCAATAAAATTCAGTTTTGAGGAATTTTTTGCTGCCTCTAAAATTTCATTAATCTTTTCCGAATCATCCCAACTAAATCCTGAACGGTGATAACCTGTATCAATTTTAATAAAAAATCCAATGTTTGATTTTATGTTTTTGTTTAGAAATTTAAATGTTTCAAAATTTTCTAAGAGTAAATTTATCTTGATTTTTTTAGCAAGATTATTAGCTTTTTCGATTTCAAGAATATTGAAAGGAAACGCAATTGTAATATCTTTCCATCCTGCATCAGCAAAATATTCAGCCATGCTAACCGAAGAAACAGTGATTGAATTTATGCCAAAACTTTTCACCCAACTTCCAATTTCTTTCGATTGATGAGTTTTAAAATGTGGACGTAATTTTACATTATATTTTTTGGCTTTATTCGACATTCTTTGGATGTTTCTTAAGCACTTTTGCTTGTCGAGAATTAAAGTGGGTTGAGTAATGTTCATAGATATTTAAAAATTAAAACCAATTACTAAAGGTGTAGCGAACAAAGCGAAATATGAGCTTTCCGATGTAATTTCATAATTTTGAGGATCAAAACTCAATGTACCCTTTATCCTAAAACCTAAATGTATTTTTCGAATGGTATAAAAAGCAGAGGTTTCAATACCTACACTAAAATTATTTGCCCAATCATGTTCCATGTAGTTAAACGAAGCAATCGGACCTGCTTCAAGATAAAAACAACTTGATATCGAACGCCTATAGAAAAGTTGAAGTTTTAAAATGTCAATTGGCCCCAACGATCCAAATCCACCTACTCTAATTGTTTCAAGACCATCACCGTAGCCAAAATCAAATTGAATAGCAGGGTTTGTCAAAAATATTTGAAAGCCAAACCCAATTTGCACCCTTGCCCCCAAAATTACTTTTGGTTTAAATTTATGTGCATACGAATATGAAACTGCAGCAAACTCAGCAGATATGCTATGTTGGTTGTTTTTTTCAATAAAAACCGACTTTGTTTTCTGTGCGCTTAAAATACCGCTAATAAAAACTAAAACAATGAATGCAAGTATTTTTAGTTTCATGATAAAATATTAATGAGTAAAAGTATATTGAAGAATAATAGGAGAAAGCGTTAATACAAATCCACTGTATTTATATTGATTTCCCTTAATTATTCCAATTTGCAAACCATGTCCGATTTTGAAATACTTAAAACCATAAAAAAAAGATGAGTAAACTCCATAAAAGAGGTAGCTATCTTCCATACCACCTAGACTTGCTCCTGCAGAAATTTGAGTTCCGACATCAAAATAGTTTTTAGATTTAATTATTTTTCTATAAAATATATTTAATCTCAGAAGTTCATAATAAGCTTCTTTTCTTTTTTTACTAATTGAATAGCCAAATTTATTCATATTACTCACTTGAGTATATGCTTCATGAATACCTACGCCCAAATATTTATCAGGTTTAATTTTTCTTGAATAAGAATATCCAAATCCATTAATTGGTTCATAACTGATATTATGAATGTTTTTCTTTAGACTGAAAGCATGATTTTTATTAACAATCTCCTGAGAGTACGCAGGGTTAAAGAGAAAAAATGATAAAATAATTATCAATAGAAATATTATGTAAAAAGAGAGTTGACGAGATTTCACATTATTTATTTATAATAAGTTTATTAATAAAAATTTTATCATTTATTCTGACCCTGATTAAATACAATCCATTTTTTATTTTTCCCGGAATATTTATTGAAATCGTGTTTTCACCGAAACTTGTAGATATATCTTTTTCAAATATTAATTGATTTAACACATTATAAAGTTGTAACCTAAAGTTAGTTGATTTTTTACATTGAGTTTCAATATTAAGAATGTTTTGACATGGATTTGGCCAAATTTTTATTTCAGATGATTTGTTTTTTCTAAATTCGGAAATTTCTGTATAAATACTCGAATCCCTACAAACAGTTAATGAGTTACCGGAATAATACCGCTCGTAAGCAGGAATTGAACCACTATTCAGGTTGTTTGGAATTCCTATTGAAGGCAATTCATCATCAATATTCCAAAACCAGGGAACAGAATCGAGATAATAAGAAATGTCGCTCAACTCATTAGTACCTCCAGGGATAATTGTTCCCAGAATATTATTTCCATACTGAAAATGTTCGCTACCTGTAATAGCATATTGCCCATAAAAAGTATTGGTATTAGTTGTTTCATTTCCTACAAAATTTTGCTTTTTTGTTTCATAGAGTGAATTTTGTGTCATAAGAATTCCATATAATTCTGCTCTGTTCCTGAAAAGTGTATTATATGGTCCTGATGGACCCCAGAAATGATCGATAATAATATTTTGGATAATATTTCCTTCAAAGAGATTTGAAAAAGCAAAATGACCATGTAATGAAATATCTCCCGAAAGGTCGTGAATAGTTTCGGAGCGATAAGGTTCGATAGAATAATTATATCCAAAAACATTGCCGTTTGCTCCAACTTTTATCATTTGTGCATGACGAAGATGTTTGAAAATGTTATTCTCGATAAGACATTCGCCGCTATGACTGCTTAAGGTTACTCCATAGCCTCTTGTTCCGGTTCCGTCGTAAGTAAAAGCATGATGAATATAATTTCCGCTAATTTCGATTTTTGTGCTTTGATAAATTCCAATATGACTCCCGACACTTTTATTGCTTTCAACTCCAATTATCCAGCATTGAGCGGCAAAACCAAAATAGAAATTTGATCCGGCACCTTCTTCAGGTTCATCGAAACGTGTAATTTTTAAACATTCGATGCCGGTATTATATCTCATTTCAGTTTTTCTTATTTCAGGATTCAATGAAAGATCAAAATCAATGCGTAATGGCTGCTCAATGTAAATGGTGTTTCCAACAACAGCTGTAATTTTTACCATTTGTCCAACAGCATTTTCTGCCCATGTTGCCGGACTGATGTCCCAGTCACCGTTTTCCTGTCTTATTTCTGCAAAATCGCTAACATCAAATTGACTCGCATCTTCAACAACCAATACCGATGAGCCTTTATAAAAACCTGAAATAATATTTATAAAATCGGTACTTTGACTTTTCGAAATATTAATACAATTTGTTGGCTGATTACCAAGATCAAAAATTAGATTTGTGGAGTCGGAAGTTGAGCCCCGCAAGATAATGCTGTCAGGTAAGCTCAAAGGTGAGTTGATTATGAAGTTCCCTGAAGGAAAAAAGATCACTCCAAAATTTCCTTCCAAAGAGTTTATTGCATCCACAATTGCTTGAAAATTATCAGTAAGGCTGTCGCCTATGGCGCCAAAATCTATGACATCAACAATAGTATTTGGTTGGGGAATTTCGCCTTGATATCCTGCTGCTGACCAATTAACTCTCAGACTATCCGGGATAACCTGAGCTTGGATCTGTAAAGCAAGAAAAAAAAGCAGAAGAAATATTTTTAACTTTTTCATGATAATTATTTTACTTATCCCTAGAGTTATTCAACAAATTTAATACATAACAAACAATAAATTCAAGTGAATTTCATTATATTTACAGATTGCGAATTTTATAATAATATTAATTGATGTTTTTGTATTGATAAAAAGACAAAATAGCTAAATTTGAATATCTACACATTTTAAAAACCAAAACAATTTTAAAAATGAAAAAGATAAAAATAATTTTTCCTATATTGATAATAACTTTTCTAATTTCTTGTGGGAACTTCAGTAAAGACAAAACTGTCCTTTGCGATAGAATTCAGTACGATGTAATTATCAATAATCCTGATCCCGGGCATTATTGGTGGGTAAATAATATTGAAGGCTCAAAAAGAGAACCGTTTATTCAAAATCTTATTAATGCCGCTTTTTCGGGCGAAGTAATAGCTTATGATTATTTTAATAACCAGCTAACTATCGATCAACTTAAAATGATTGGTGCTGATACTGTTTACAGAACTTTAACACGTCCATTTGCCCCTTATGATGAGTACGATACTGTAATTATCACTAAATTGGAATATGAAGATATTAAGAGAATTCGTTTTCTGGAGGAATGGCAGTATGATGAAAATAAAATTGCTATTGATAAAAAGGTTGTTGGTATTGCACCATTATTAGAAAAAAGTGATAGTGAAGGAAACATGCTTGCTGTTCAACCGTTGTTCTGGTTGTATTTTGATAAAAAGTATCCGATTAAGTAAAAAAATCCTAGTAAATAATTAAACAAAAGTATTTAAAGTGAACTAAAATAATGAGTGTCAAAAGTTATAATAATACATTAACTTTAGGCACTCAAAGCAATTATATCTATTGACACTAAATAACATAATGGAATATCAAATTCATACTTTAAAAAACGGCATTCGACTTGTTCATCGGCAAGTTAAAGGCGAAGTTGCCCATTGTGGTTTGATGATAAACACAGGTACAAGGGATGAAAAAGAAGATGAATCGGGGATTGCTCATTTTATTGAACATGTAATTTTTAAAGGAACAAAAAAGCGAAAAGCTTATCATATTCTCAATCGCATCGAAAATGTAGGGGGCGATTTAAATGCTTATACATCAAAAGAAGAAACCTGCATTTATGCTTCTTTTCTAAAAAATTATTACAATAGATCTTTAGAACTTTTTTCTGATATTATTCTTAACTCCATTTTTCCCGTTAAGGAAATCGAAAAAGAAAAAGATGTAGTGATAGATGAGATAAATTCATACAAAGATTCTCCTTCAGAGGAAATATATGATGAATTTGAAGAAATGATTTTTCATGACCATCCTCTTGGAAACAACATTCTCGGGACACCGAAATCAGTAAGAAAAATAAACAGAAATAAAGTTATAAATTTTATTAAAAGGAATTATAGTGGAGGCAGAATTGTTATAAGTTCGGTTGGCGACATAAGCTTTGCAAGGCTGATAAAATCAGTCGAAAAATATTTTTTGGATGTTCCTGAAAATAATATTGAACTCAATCGCTCACTTACACGGAAATTTAAGCCATCCGTAAGGTCTGTTAAAAAAAATAATTATCTTTCGCATTGTTGCATTGGAAATGTTGCTTATGAGCGTAATAGTTCAAAACGGATTCCTTTAATTTTATTGAATAATATTCTTGGCGGACCCGGAATGAATTCACGGTTGAATCTTGCAATAAGAGAAAAACACGGATTAACTTACACTATAGAATCCAATTATCAGCCATATTCCGATACAGGAATTTTTGCAATTTATCTCGGTGCTGATGCTGATTATCTCAACAAAACTCTTAATCTGGTAAAAAACGAATTGTCGAAACTTAAAAATAAAAAACTGGGCGTGATGCAGTTGCACATTGCAAAACGACAACTGTGTGGTCAACATGCTTTATCGATGGAGTCGAATATCGAAGAAATGTTTTTTATGGGAAAAAGTATTTTGCGAATCAATAAAGTAAGAAGTATTCAGACAATTTTCGAAATGATTAATGATGTTTCATCTGAAGTATTATTTGATGTTGCTAATGAGGTTTTTGATGAGTCAATGCAAAGCACGCTGATTTATAATGCAAAGGGGTAACTTTCCCATGCTTAATTATTTAAAATAAAAAATAATAATAACATGCAAACAACAGATTTTGACGAATATTTACTTTCACATACATCAGAAACAAATTCAATTTTAAATGAGTTGTTTCGTGAAACAAATTTAAAAATTCTTATGCCCCGAATGTTGGCAGGACCTTTGCAAGGAAAATTTCTTGAAATGATAAGTTGCATGATAAAACCTATGTCAATTCTTGAGATTGGTACTTACACAGGATATTCTGCTATTTGTCTTTCCGCCGGATTAACTGATGGCGGGATGATACACACTATTGAAAAAAATCCTGAGCTAAAAGCAATTGCTGAGAAATATTTTGAAAAAGCAGGCCTGACAAAAAAAGTCAAATATTATTTGGGAAATGCGATAAATATAATTCCTGATATCAACGAACAATTCGACCTTGTTTTTATGGATGCCGATAAAAAAAATTATCTGAATTATTATAAACAAATTTTCGATAAAGTAAAAACCGGTGGATTTATCATTGTTGATAATGCTTTATGGGATAAGAAAGTTTTAACAAAACCAGATCCTCGTGATAAAGAAACTCTTGGAATTATTGAATTCAACAATTTTATACAAAATGATGACAGAGTGGAGAATATGCTTCTGCCGCTTAGAGATGGCTTGATGATTGTGAGGAAAAAGTGAGTTTATGATTTTAGGATTTTGATTTAAGATTTAGTCAAAGTCCAAATTGACAACCGATAACCGACAATCCGAAACCAACTAAACCTTAAATTTAAAGCTAATCTTCTTCAGCTCTTCGTTAGCTTTAACAATTTTGCTTTTTAGTTCTTCTTTATACTTTACTGTTTTTTTAAAAAGTTCATTGTTATCTGTAGATAATATTTGAGCAGCAAGTATTCCTGCATTAAGAGCACCATTAATTCCGACAGTTGCAACGGGTATTCCCGGAGGCATTTGAACTATTGCAAGCAATGAATCCATTCCGTCGAGAGAAACTTTTATAGGAACTCCGATAACAGGTATTGGAGTTATGGCAGCGATAACTCCCGGCAAATGAGCAGCCATTCCTGCTCCGGCAATTATTACTCTAATGCCTTTGTTGTAGGCTCCTTTTGCAAATTCTTCAACTTTTTCAGGAGTTCGGTGAGCTGATAAAGCGTTCATCTCAAAAGGAATTTCCATTTCGTTTAAAAACTTTGCTGCTTTTTCCATTACGGGTAAATCTGAAGTGCTACCCATTATTATGCTAACTAAAGGTTTCATTTATCTGTGGTTTTAGTTTTTACAAAAATATGGTTTTTGGTTTAATTTATGGTAATTCATTGTAAATTATTATTGTTTGATAATTATTTATCTTTAAAATGATTCCCTTATAAAAACGAGTTATCAATGAACCTCTAAAACCAAAAAAATTCCCATCTTTGCAGTCTAATATAATTACAAGCACATGGAAACAATTAAAGTAAAAGACAAAGTTTTTGAGATTTCAATAACTGCAAAGGAAATTCAATTAGCAATAATTAAAATGGCTTTAAAGATTGATGAAGATCTTAATGGAAAAAACCCTCTGTTTTTGATTGTTTTGAACGGTGCATTTGTTTTTGCTGCAGATTTACTTAGAAATATTAAAATGGATTGCGAAGTTTCTTTTGTAAAATTATCTTCTTATGTTGGCATTCAGTCAACAAATACTGTCAGAGAATTAATTGGTCTTGATAAAGCGCTTACCGGCAGAACAGTTGTTATTGTTGAAGATATTATCGACACAGGTGTTACAATGGCACATACATTGCCGAAATTAAAAGACCTCGGTGCTAAAGATGTTAAAATTGCAACTTTGCTTTTTAAACCTGATGCTTTCAAAAAATCATTTAAAATTGATTATATAGGTATGGAAATCAAAAATGATTTTATTGTTGGGTATGGCTTAGATTATGATGGATTTGGTAGAAATTATGCCGAAATTTATAAAATTGTAGAGTAAAGAAAAAGTAACTATTTGCTACAAAACTTTAACTTTAGGCATTTTAGGCACTCCAAACTTTAGGCATTTGTACTAATAATTTTACGATAAATAACATAATAAAATGGGTAATTCAAATTTTGTTGATTATGTAAAGATTAGCTGTAAGTCAGGCAGGGGAGGCGCTGGATCTGCTCACTTTCGCAGAGAAAAGTTTATCCCTAAAGGAGGCCCTGATGGAGGTGATGGCGGAAGAGGCGGACATATTATTATGAAAGGAAATTCTCAGCTATGGACTTTATTACATTTAAGATATACAAAACATATTAAAGCAGGAATTGGCGAAAATGGTGGCAAACAAACCAGTACAGGTGCTGATGGGAAAGATTATATTCTGGAAGTGCCGCTTGGAACAATTGCCAAAGATGCTGAAACAGGAGAGCCTATTTGTGAGATTACTGAAGAAGGCGAAAGCAAAATCCTCGTGAAAGGTGGAAGAGGAGGACTGGGAAACGACCATTTTAAAACTTCAATAAATCAAACTCCAAAATATGCTCAGCCCGGAGAGCCGGAATCAGAAACAAATGTAATTGTTGAACTTAAGCTTCTTGCTGATGTTGGATTAGTTGGATTTCCTAATGCAGGAAAATCCACACTGTTGTCGGTAGTTTCGGCTGCAAAACCTCAAATTGCAGATTATCCTTTTACTACACTTCGCCCAAATCTTGGCATAGTGGCTTATCGCGATAACAGATCTTTTGTTGTTGCAGATATACCGGGAATTATTGAAGGAGCACATAAAGGAAAAGGCTTGGGATTGCGTTTTTTAAGACACATCGAAAGAAATTCTACCTTGCTTTTTATGGTTACTGCCGATAGCGATGATATAAGGAAAGAATATAACGTTTTGTTAAATGAGTTAAAAGAATATAATCCTGAACTTCTTGATAAGACGAGAATACTTGCAATTACAAAAACTGATTTGTTGGATGATGAATTGATTGCGGAGATAAAAAAGGATTTACCAAATATTTCGTATGTTTTTATTTCTTCAGTTGCTCAAACCGGATTGGCTGAATTGAAAGATATGATTTGGAAGGAATTGAATAAGAAGGTATAGAAGTAGTAATGCGGCACAAAACAAAACTGGAAATTTTGCAATTCTGTTCTGTACAATTATAAATAGTAATCACCAGAAAAAATGATTGATAAAATTCTTAATTTGGACAAGGAATTTTTTCTGTTAATTAACGGATGTCATAATTCTTTTGCTGATTTTGTTATGTTTTGGATGAGTGAAAAGTTTATCTGGATTCCATTATATCTGTTTTTTATTTTTCTGATTTATCGTCAATACAAATTAAAAAAAACTTTAATCATAATATTGTTTGCGGCAATAATGATAGCATTAAGCGACCAAATATCGGTCTGTCTTTTTAAAAATATTTTTCACCGACTCCGTCCCTGTCATGATCCATCTCTCATTGATTTTGTTCATCTTGTAAAAGGGAAATGTGGTGGACAATTTGGGTTTGTTTCATCACATGCAACTAATACTTTTGCCATTTCTGTTTTTATGATAGAATTAATCGGTAAGAAATATAAATATTTCACAACTCTTATTTTAATTTGGGCAATACTCATTAGTTACAGTCGAATTTATCTAGGTGTTCATTTTCCGGGTGATGTTATTATAGGTGCTTTTCTTGGTGCTTTTTTTGGCTGGTTTTTTATGCTAATTTTTAATAGATATGGCGAAGCAATAATTGGTAGGAAGTAGCTATTCTTAGCAACAAATATTTAATAATTTTAAATCTGTTCTGAATTATTATAGCTGTTCGTTTTTAGATTTTTATATATATTTGCAAAACCTTGACATAAGACTACAGATTTTGTATCTTTAGGAAATTCTTAAAGTTAAAACATCTAAAAAGTTGAAAAAAATAATAATTTTATTTTTTACTTATATTTTCCTGACAAATATACTTGTTGCCCAAAGCGATAATATATATGTTGAGGTGGATGGCACCAATGCAATTCTCTGGCAAACAAATGCTGAAAGAAATTGTTGTGCACTTTACAGAATGGACGTTGAATTGGAAACCAATCAAATTTCATGGTATCAGATTGATACAGGCGATGCTTGTTATTGTATTTGCCATTTTGACCTTTCAGTAACTGTTGGACCACTGGAAGGAGGAGAGTATTTTGTTGATGTTTTTTCTACTGAAGTTACGTATCCTTATGATACAACTTTTCAGGGATCAACATCATTTACTATTGGAGGCCGAAACTTTATTGACGAAATAAATATTATTAGTCAATACCAAAGCGATTGTTATAATTATTTAAAGATAAAAGACCCGGTTATTTACCAGGATGAACTACTGCTACAAAACTACCCTAACCCGTTTAATAACAAGACAACCATTATGTATTCTGTTAAATCAACAGAAAATGTAGAATTGATCATTTATAATAGTGTTGGACAGATTATAAATAAGTTCGATTGCAATAATATGACCAATGGTTTTATTGAGTGGGATGGTACGGATAAACAAGGAAAGCATGTTGGTCCGGGTCTTTATTTTTATAGCCTTTCAAGTTCTGAATTCAGGGTGACTAAAAAAATGCAGATTACGGAATAATTTAAAAGAAACATTAAATCATCAAAAATTTCTAATTAATTTGTTTTTATGTAAATTCTCCAAATTTTGTAAATCCGAAGAATTTTTATTATTCAGAAAATATTTGAGTTTTATCAATAATTTACATTATTTTATTTGTTTTATCAATAAATTTCAAAATTTCGCTTTTCCCCAAAACCGACATAGCAGAAGTAAAAAACATCTGAGGTAATTCTGACCAGTTTGTCAATAAAAATTCCTTATAATTATCAATATTCTGTTGCAATTGAATTTTCTTTAATTTATCAGTTTTTGTAAAAACTATAGCAAAAGGAAGTTGGTTTACACCAAGCCATTCAATAAAATCAACATCAGATTTTTGATGTTCGTGGCGTGAATCAATTAAAATGAAAATACATAATAAATTCGTTCTTTTAATAAGATATTTATGTATCATCTCGCCCCATTTTTCCCTGTCGCTTTTTGATGCTTTGGCAAAACCATAACCCGGCAAATCAACTAAATACCACGAATTATTTATCAAGAAATGATTTATCAATTGTGTTTTTCCTGGTGCACCCGAAGTTTTTGCAAGTTTCTTTTTTCCGGTAAGCATATTTATCAATGAGGATTTTCCAACATTCGATCTACCAATAAAAGCATACTCCGGCATATCAGCCTTAGGACAAGCATTTACATCAGTACTGCTAATAATAAACTTAGAATTTTTGATTATCATAAATTATTTCCTTTTTTTAAGCCATTCCAGATTTTTTAATACTTTTTTCTTGTATGTTGAAAAATGTCTTTCTTTCTTTTTTAAATAAATATCTTTAATAGTAATAATTATTCCTGTTTCCTCAACATCACCAAAATTATTGTTTACTGATGTTCCAAAAGTTTTCATCGTAGCAGAAA
>Ga0222678_1000251_pt1 | contig 26598 bp, 24 predicted proteins | sample AntAcemetagen937_FD_179801 | JGI IMG/M metagenome (GOLD analysis project Ga0222678, IMG submission 179801) | Saline water microbial communities from Ace Lake, Antarctica - #937 | ecosystem: Environmental > Aquatic > Non-marine Saline and Alkaline > Saline | place: Antarctica: Ace Lake... | reverse complement strand
AGCCTAAGTTTTTCTATTCGCAGTACAAATTTAGAAAAATAATTCTAATTATGTTTGGATTTTAACACAATTCAATTGAATTTCTAAATTGCTGATAAATATTTTGAAATATTTTTTTCTTTGTCAAGGCAAATATTCTATGCATCCGTACGGACGGTAATAATATTTAACGCAGAGAAAGGAAAAAAGAAACGAAATATATCGGTAATTTGGATGTTCAGTTGGTATAATAAGCACGAAAAATCATGCAAGCAAATTAAAACCAGATTTTATTTTCCCAATATTTCTTTTACACAACGATAAATCCCTTCAACATCATAAGAACATTCTTTATGAAGTTCGGCTATACTTCCTTGTTCGATAAATTTATCTGGAATACCAAGGCGTTTTATGTTGGGTTTATAATTATTGTCAGCCATAAATTCGAGGACTGCACTACCCAGACCACCAATTATTGTTCCATCTTCGATAGTTATAATGTTTTTGAAATTATTACCAACTTCATGTAAAATTTCTTCGTCATATGGTTTTAAAAAACGCATATCGTAATGAGCAATTTCTATTCCTTCTTTTTTAAGAAGATCACAAACTTCCACTACGTAATTTCCAATATGTCCGATAGATAAAATCGCAAGGTCTTTACCGTCAGCAATTTTTCTTCCTTTCCCTATTTCAATTTTTTTGTATGGAGTTTTCCAGTTAATCATAACACCCCGTCCACGTGGATATCTGATTGAAAAAGGTCCCATATTTTCATGTTGTGCTGTAAACATCAAATTTCGAAGTTCTTCTTCGTTCATTGGTGCCGAAACTATCATATTTGGTACAGCCCGCATATATGCTAAATCGAATGCGCCATGATGAGTTGTGCCGTCCTCACCAACAAGACCACCCCTGTCGATGCAAAAAACAACATTTTGATTTTGTATTGCAACATCATGAATAAGCTGGTCGTAGGCTCTTTGTATAAATGTTGAATAAATATTACAAAACGGGATCATACCGTTAGCCGCCAAACCTGCCGAAAATGTAACTGCGTGTTGTTCGGCAATCCCCACATCAAAAACACGATGAGGCATTTTTTCCATCATAAAATTTAATGAACAACCAGTTGGCATAGCAGGGGTAACTCCAACTATCTTTTCATTTTTTTCTGCAAGATCAATAATTGTTTCTCCAAAAACATCCTGATATTTTGGTGGTTTCTTTTTAGTGGATGGGTCATGTATTATTTCTCCGGTATTTTTATTAAATGTTCCCGGAGCATGAAATGTAGTTTGATTTTTTTCTGCTTGTTTAAAACCTTTACCTTTTACAGTGATAATATGCAAAAGTTTTGGTCCTTGTATTCTTTTAAGATCGTGTAAAACATCAATTAATTTTTCAACATCATTTCCATCAATTGGTCCGAAATATCTAAAGTTAAATGACTCGAATAAATTACTGTTTCTCAATAACGAACCTTTAATAGCATTTTCAATTTGTTGAACAATTTTTTGAGTGTTTGGACCATATTTACTTACTTTTCCGAGTGCTTTCCATATAAAGTTTTTTACACGATTATAAAAACGGGAAGTAGTAATTTTGGTGAGATATTCTTTTATTGCTCCAACACTTTTATCAATGGAAATACCATTGTCGTTTAATATAACAAGGATATTTGAGTTAGAAACTCCGGCATTATTCAGAGCTTCCATTGCCATTCCACCTGTCATTGAACCATCACCGATAACTGCAATATGATGTGTTCCGTTATTATCTTTTAACTTAGAGGCAATAGCCATTCCAAGTGCTGCGGATATTGATGTAGATGAATGTCCGGTACCAAATGCATCGTATTCGCTTTCCGTCATTTTTGGGAATCCGCTAATGCCTTTGTACATTCTGTTGGTATGAAAGACATTTTTTCTTCCGGTAAGTATTTTATGAGCATAAGCCTGATGACCAACATCCCATATAAGTTTATCTTTCGGAGTATCAAAAATATAATGAAGTGCAACGCTTAACTCAACTGTTCCAAGACTAGCACCAAGATGACCGGGATTATGGGAAATAACGTCAATAATAAACTCTCTTATTTCAGAACATAACTGAACAAGCTCTTTATCCTTCAATTTTTTAAGATCAGAAGGATAATTTATTGATGATAATAATTTTCCCTGTTTTGGTGTCATTTAGCAAAATTTGATTGCAAATTTATCATTTAAATCAGAAATTCGGGATGTTTAGATAAAAATATGTACAGTTTTAATTTATCGCTTAAAAACTTTTATTTTCTAAAGAGTTATAAGTCTCTCTTTTATATTCTAATTCAGAAAGGGCATGATTTTATAATAAACCTAATTCTAGTTTTGCTTCATCGCTTAAATTTTCCTGGTCCCATGGAGGCTCGAATGTAAGTACAACTTCTGCATTGTTTACGCCATTAATGTTTCCTATGGTTTGGCGTACTTCGGCAAGTAAACTTTCGGCAACAGGACAATTTGCTGAAGTTAATGTCATTAAAATTCTAACATTAAATTTTTCGTCAATATCAATTTCATAAATTAATCCCAAATTGTAAATATTGAGAGGTATTTCTGGATCGTAAATGTTTTTAAGTACAACAATAACAGCATCTTTTAAAATTTCAATATCAGTTTTTTTCATTTTGCGAGTTTTCCTTTATTTTAGCATTCGTTAATGTTCCAATAAATTTACAGTAAAATCATTAATTACAAATTTTTACCGGTTTGATATTTGGTTTTAAAAACCAATGCATAAAGTTTCATTTGTTTTATCATTGATAATAAACCATTTGAGCGGGTAGGTGATAAATGTTCCTTTAAACCAATTTTATTAACAAATTCCATATTTGTATTTAAAATGTCATCTGGTTTCTGATCTGACAAAATTCTGATCAAAAGACTTATTATCCCTTTTGTTATCACTGCATCGCTATCGGCTTTAAATATTATTTTCCCATTTTCATACTCAGCATGCAACCAAACCCTCGACTGGCATCCAGATATCAGATTACTTTGGGTTTTAAATTTCGTATCTATAAGAGGTAATGATTTACCCATTTCTATAAGATAATTGTATTTATCCATCCAGTCATCAAAATATTGAAACTCTGAATCAATTTGTTTTTCTATTTCAGGTATTGTCATTTTTTTTTATGATTTATTTTCAGAATACAAATTTAAGATAATATGTCAAAATGAATCTTAGGAGAATAAAATTATATGAGAATAAGGGAAATATGGGTATAAGTGGAAACTGTAATAATTATAATTAATTACTACAAATTACAATTAACAGTATGCTTTTGTTATCATTACTCCAACATTTTCTTAGCCTTCATCACAGCTTCCACAAGTCTGTCAACTTCGTCTTTTGTATTATAAAAAGCGAAGGAAGCTCTTATAGTACCCGGAATATTAAACCAATCCAAAACCGGTTGTGCGCAATGATGTCCTGTTCGAACTGCCACGCCCATTCTGTCGATTATTGTTCCTGCATCATAAGGATGAATATTTCCGACAAGAAACGAAATTACCGAAGCTTTTTTTTCTGCTGTTCCAATAATTCGTAATCCATCAATTTTCAATAATTCATCGGTTGCATATTTTAACAAATCATTTTCATAGTTTGCGATGTTTTCGATTCCTATTTCTGAAATATATTTTAATGCAGTTTCTAATCCTAAAATGCTTTCAACATTTGGTGTTCCCGCTTCAAATTTAAATGGTAACTCATTAAAAGTGGTTTTTTCGAATGTAACATTTTCAACCATTTCGCCACCAAACTGGTAAGGAGGAAGTTTTTCGAGCCATTTTTCTTTTCCATAAAGAACACCTGAACCCATCGGAGCAAAAACTTTATGTCCTGAGAAACAGTAAAAATCACAATCTAAATCCTGAACATCAATTTTTTTATGAGGTATTCCCTGAGCTCCATCAATTAAAACCGGCACATCAAAATTATGCGCTAATTCAATAATTTCCTTAATAGGATTTATTGTTCCGAGTGCATTTGAAATATGTGCAAGAGCTACAAATTTTGTTTTCTTGTTAAGAAGTTTTTTATACTCATCAATTAATAATTCACCTTTTTCATTTATTGGAATTACTTTTAAATGAGCACCGTTTTCAACACAAATCTGCTGCCATGGAACAAGATTTGAATGGTGTTCCATTGTTGAAATAATAATCTCATCATCTTTGTTCAGAAAGTTTTTTCCAAAAGAAGATGCAATCATATTTATTGATTCGGTTGTTCCTTTTGTAAAAATTACTTCGTGAGTCTCAGCAACATTTATATATTCTTTAATAAATATTCTTGCTTGCTCAAAAGCATTTGTAGCTTCTTGACTGAGGTAATGAACGCCTCGATGAATATTTGAATTTTCGTAAGAATTGTATTTAATAATACGGTCAATAACCGCTTGTGGCTTTTGTGTAGTTGCTGCATTATCGAGATAAACCAAAGATTTTTTATAAACTTCCTGATGAAGTATTGGAAAATCTTTTCGTATTTTGTCGATGTCAAATATCATGCTTTTTATTAAAATTGATTATTTTATCATTTACGCATTCAAATTAAACCTTACTCATATCAATATCAAAATTAATTTCTTCATCTTCTTTACGGCAATGCAAAATACATTTATCGCAAACCGAAAGTTCTCCACGCAAACGTTGTTTAACCATATCATCTATACGTAATCGCAGTGCTTCAATATTTATCTTATTAATTATTTCGGCAGCATAAGCATACATTAGCAACATTCGTGCATTCTTCTCGCCAATTCCTCTTGATCTCAAATAAAACATTGCTTCTTTATCAAGTTGTCCAACAGTAGCTCCATGGCCACATTTTACATCATCAGCATAAATTTCGAGGAATGGCTGAGTGTTAATTGAAGCTTCGTCAGTAAGGAGAATATTTCTATTAGTTTGTGATGCGCTTGTATGTTGAGCATTTCTATGAACAAGAACATGACCATTAAAAACTCCACTTGCCTGTTCATCAAGTATACCTTTAAAAATTTGATTGCTGGTACAATTTGCTTTAACATGATCAACATAAACCTGATTATTAATATGTTGTCCTGAATCCATTAGATAAACACCATAAATTTCAGAATTGCATCCTTCACCGTTCAGATTTATTTTATAATCGTTTCTGATAATTCCACCGTTTAGGATAATCAAATTCGTGCATAAATTACTATTTTTTTCCTGTTTAAAATAAGTTGAGTTTATCAAACCTGAATTATTGTTCAGGTTTTGTAATTTATAATGATCAAGATTAGAACCTTCATTAAGGAAAAATTCTGTGACCGTATTTGTAAGACTTGAATTATGATTTATTGCATCATCACATTGAACAAAAGTAAGTTTACTGTTTTTCCCAAGAATGATAAGATTTCTGTAATTAACAAGTAAATTCTTATCATGATTTATGATGCTAACCATCTGGATTGGTTTAATAACCTCAACTCCATCAGGTACATAAATAAAGATTCCATCTTGAGAAAAGGCAGTATTCAGCTCCGTAAAATTATTATTTTGTTTTTGGACCTTTCCCAAATATTTTTCTGTTAATTCAGGAAATTCCTTTATGGCTTTTGCCAGACTTCCAACTATTGTTCCATCAGGCATTGTTGAAATTTGACTACCGGAATTTACATACCAACCATTTAAAAGTGAAACAATGTAAGTATCAAAGTTATGTATCTTGCATTGAAATATTTCTTCAACATTTGTTCCTTCAGTAGAAAAATCAAATAATTGCTCATAATCTTCTGAGAGTATTTTTTTCAGATCTGTATTTTTCCATGTCTGGGAATTAGGATCAGGGAAACCAATTTTTTTAAAATTCTCAAAAGCTTTTTGTCTTATCTCAGAAATAAATAATGTCTTTTCGCCAATAATCTTATTTCTGTTTTCTTTAAAAACAGTTATTAATTTTTCCTTTAAAGGAATATTATTTATTTGATCTTTAGAACCTGTCATCATCTTTCAATTAACTCATTCTTTCAACTTCCTGTTTTATCCACTCATATCCTTTTGCTTCTAATTCGAGAGCGAGGTTTTTCCCACCTGATTTCACTATTCTACCTTCAAACAAAACATGTACGAAATCAGGGATAATATAATCAAGCAAACGTTGATAATGCGTAATAACAATAGTTGCGTTTTCTTTATTTCTAAGTTTGTTTACTCCGTTAGCAACTATTCTTAATGCATCGATATCCAAACCCGAATCGGTTTCGTCAAGTATAGCCATTGTTGGCTCGAGAAGAGCCATTTGAAAAATCTCATTTTTTTTCTTCTCACCACCTGAAAAACCTGAATTTACCGAACGGTTTGTCAGCTTCGATTGTATTTCAACAAGTTTCTTCATTTCATCCATTTTGGCAAGAAATTCAGTGGCAGTCAAAGGTGGCAATTTTTTGTATTCTCTCTGTTCGTTTATGGCAGTTCTCATAAAATTTGTAATGCTTACTCCGGGTATTTCAACAGGATACTGAAATCCGAGAAAAATACCTTCACAAGCTCTTTCTTCAGGAGATAAAACTGTAATATCTTTTCCTTTGTACAAAATTTCGCCTTCAGTAATTTCATAACCTTCTTTGCCTGCAACAACCGCAGCAAGAGTACTTTTGCCTGTTCCGTTGGGTCCCATTATGGCATGAACCTCTCCATTATTCACACTCAGGTCAAGTCCTTTAATTATTTCTTTACCTTCGATTGAAACATGTAAATTTCGAATATTCAGTAACATATTTATATGTATTTGTTTTTTGTTGTTTTTATTTATGATTCCAGTTATCAGTCTCCAGTCATCAGTCTCCAGTCATCAGTTATCAGTCATCAGTCTCCAGTCATCAGTCTCCAGTCATCAGTCTCCAGTCATCAGTCTCCAGTCATCAGTCTCCAGTTTATCCTACACTTCCCTCAAGAGTAATTTGAAGAAGCTTTTGAGCTTCAACAGCAAATTCCATCGGAAGTTTATTTAATACTTCTTTTGCATAACCATTAACGATTAAACCAATTGCACTTTCGGTGCTTATTCCTCTTTGGTTACAATAAAATAATTGATCTTCAGATATTTTACTTGTGGTAGCTTCGTGTTCCACAATTGATGATTTGTTTTTTGTATCTATATATGGAAAAGTATGAGCTCCGCATTTATCACCTAAAAGCAAAGAATCGCATTGAGAATAATTCCTCGAATTTTCAGCTTTTCTGGCAACTTTTACTAAACCACGATAACTGTTATTACTTTTACCGGCAGAAATCCCTTTAGAAATAATTGTGCTTTTGGAATTTTTCCCAAGATGAATCATTTTTGAACCTGTATCAGCTTGTTGGTAATTATTTGTTACAGCCACAGAATAAAATTCTCCAACAGAGTTATCGCCTTTTAAAACACAGCTTGGATATTTCCAAGTAACAGCTGATCCGGTTTCAACCTGTGTCCATGAAACTTTTGAGTTTTTACCTACACAATAAGCTCTCTTGGTAACAAAATTATAGATACCACCTTTCCCGTTTTTATCACCCGGATACCAGTTTTGGACAGTAGAATATTTTACTTCTGCATCGTCCATGATAATAATTTCAACTATTGCAGCATGCAACTGGTTTTCATCCCGCTGAGGGGCAGTACATCCTTCAAGATAACTTACGTAACTGCCTTTTTCAGCAATAATTAAAGTTCGCTCAAACTGACCTGTTTTTGCAGCATTTATTCTAAAATATGTTGAAAGTTCAATCGGGCATCTCACACCTTCAGGAATATAACAAAACGAACCATCAGTGAAAACGGCAGAATTTAAAGCTGCATAATAGTTGTCGGTATATGGAACTACTTTTGCCATATATTTTTTTATCAGATTGGGGTGATTTTGTACCGCATCGCTAAAAGAGCAAAAAATAATTCCGTGCTTTGAAAGAGTATCCTGAAAAGTAGTCTTTACTGAAATACTATCAATTACAGCATCAACGGCAACACCACTTAATTGCTTTTGTTCTTCGAGAGAAATTCCCAGCTTGTTAAATGTATCTAATAATTCGGGATCAACTTCGTTAAGGTCTTCAAACTCTTTTTTCTTTTTTGGAGCAGCATAATAAATTATATCCTGAAGATCAATAGGAGGATATTTTAAATGTGCCCATTTTGGTTCTTGTAATTTTATGAAATGGCGATATGCTTTTATTCTGAATTCTAATAAAAAGTCAGGTTCATTCTTCTTTTTAGAAATTAATTTAATAATGTTTTCATTCAGTCCAGGAGGAATAGTATCGTTTTCGATATCAGTATAAAAACCATACTTATAATCATCTCTGGTAACTTCATCAATAATTTTATCTTTATCCTTAGCCATTTTTTTTTATTTAGATAAAAGAAAAATAAGGTTGCAAAGTTATAAAATTATAAATGTAAAAATCAAAATATAAAATGTAAAAAAAATGATTTTTTTGATGGCTATTTCTATCTAAATTTTATATTTTTATCACTCCCCAATAATTTTCACCAGTGCTCTTTTTCGTCTCATTCCATCAAATTCACCATAAAAAATTTGTTCCCATGGACCAAAATCTAGTTTTCCATTTGTTATTGCAACCACAATTTCTCTACCCATAATAGTTCGTTTAAGATGAGCGTCTCCGTTATCTTCATAACCATTATGATGATATTGTGAATATGGTTTTTCAGGAGCTAGTTTTTCAAGCCAATCTTCAAAATCCTGATGCAATCCATGTTCATCATCATTAATAAAAACACTTGAAGTAATATGCATTGCATTAACAAGACATAAGCCTTCTTTAACACCACTTTCGTGAAGGCAGACTTCAATATCCGGAGTAATATTTACAAGTTCGCGACGACTGGTAGTGTTAAACCAAAGTTCTCTTCTATACGATTTCATGTTTTTGATTTTTATATTTTAAGTAAAATTATAAATAATTAGTAAATCAACAATGAAAATTTTGTGGCAATTATTATTATTAATAGTTTTGCATCCTAAAAACATTTAATATGTCTGAAAAAGAAACTACAAGAACTGAAATATCTGAACTGGGAGAATTTGGATTAATTGATGCTTTGACAAAAAACATAATTATAAAAAATAAAAGTACGGTAAAAGGAGTTGGTGATGATACCGCTGTAATCGAAAAAAACGATGAAAAATTCACTCTTATTACAACAGATCTTTTAATTGAGGGTGTACATTTTGATATGATTTACACTCCTTTAAAACATCTGGGATACAAAGCAGCAATTGTAAATTTTTCAGATATTGTTGCCATGAATGGGAATCCACAACAACTAATTATTGGTTTATCAGCATCTAACAGGTTTTCAGTAGAAGCCTTGGAAGAGATTTATTCAGGTGTTTATCTTGCTTGTGAAAAGTATGGTGTTGACCTGGTAGGAGGAGATACTACTTCCAGTCCTTCAAGTTTGTTTTTGAGTTTAACTGCAATTGGCGAAATAAAAAAAGAAAAAATTACTTATAGAAGTACTGCAAAATCAGGTGATTTGATTTGTGTTAGTGGAGACCTTGGCGGAGCTTATATGGGCTTACTTATTCTCGAAAGAGAAAAAAAAGTATTTCAGGATAATCCTGAAATACAACCCGACCTAGACGGAAATGATTATTTGATAGGACGACAGTTAAAACCTGAAGCACGCCTTGATATCATTAATAAACTCGAGAAAGAAAAAATTATACCAACATCAATGATTGACATTTCTGACGGACTTGCTTCAGAAGTACTCCACATTTGTAAAAATTCAAATCTTGGATGCGCACTTTACGAAGAAAAACTTCCTATTGATGCCACTACAGCCGGTGCTGCAAACGAATTTGGTTTAGACCCAACTACTGCCGCAATGAATGGTGGAGAAGATTATGAATTGCTTTTTACAATTTCTCAATCAGACTACGAAAAAATAAAAAACATAAAAGATATTTCAATTATCGGGCATATTGCAGAAAAATCCGAAGGAAGTAATCTGATAAGTACCTCTGGTCATATTGTTGAGATAAAAGCTCAAGGATGGGATGCTTTGAAGAAATAATGCTTAAATGATATAATGCTTAAATGATAAAATGCTTAAATGATATAATGCTTAAATGATAAAATGCTTAAATGATATAATGCTTAAATGATAAAATGCTTAAATGATAAAATGCTTAAATGATAAAATGCTTAAATGAATAAATAAATGGTAATTTACCAATAAAACAAAAAATGAATAATTTATTATTTGTGATTTGAAAGAGCTAAATCCAAATATTGACCAATTTAAAAAAGTAGTCAGGTTGTTTCCTGATAAGCCAGGTATTTATCAGTTTTTTGATAAAAAGCAAAAAATTATTTATATCGGGAAAGCAAAAAATTTAAAAAAAAGAGTTTCTTCATATTTTTATAAAGAAAGATCTATTTCCGGAAAGGTAAAGATTCTGGTGAAAAAAATCAGAGATATTAAATTTATTGTTGTTGATACAGAAATTGACGCTCTACTTCTCGAAAATAATCTTATAAAAAAATACCAGCCTCGTTATAATGTTTTATTGAAAGATGATAAAACATATCCATGGATTTGTATTAAAAATGAAGATTTTCCGAGAATATTTCCGACAAGAAATGTTATTCACGATGGTTCTGAATATTTTGGCCCTTATGCCTCTGTGAAAATGATGAGAACAGTATTGGAGCTTATTTCACAACTTTATCCGATTAGAAATTGTAAACATAAATTATCTCCTCAAAATATAAAATCTAAAAAATTTAAAGTTTGCCTTGAATATCATATTGATAATTGTAAGGGTCCATGCGAAGGATTACAAAGCAAAGAAGATTATGATAAATCTATTGCAGAAATAAAAGAAATAATTAAAGGGAATATTAATTCTGTAAAGCATCAGTTGAAAAAATTTATGTTAGTTCATGCTGATAATTATGAATTTGAAAAAGCGCAAATCATTAAGGAGAAAATTGAATTATTAGAAAAATATCAAAGTAAATCGATAGTTGTAAATTCAAAAATTAATAATGTTGATGTTTTTTCGATTATCACAAATCAGGATTTGAGTTATTCAAATTACCTGAAAGTTATTGATGGAGCAGTTGTTCAGTCACATACAATTGAGATAAGAAAAAAACTGGATGAAAGCCCGGAGGAATTATTGGAAATTGCAATTACAGAATTTCGACAACGATTTAACAGTAATTCGGAGGAAATAATTATTCCATTTGCCATTGATTACGAAATTCCAGACACAAAAATTACTATTCCGCAAAGAGGTGATAAAAAGCATCTTTTGGATCTTTCTAACAGAAACGCAAAATATTTTAAGCTTGACAAAGAAAAACAGCAATCTCTAATCGATCCTGAACGTAATTCAAAACGTATTCTTGAGCAAATGCGAAAAGATCTTCGAATGAAGGAAGTACCACAACATATAGAGTGTTTTGATAATTCTAATATTCAGGGGGATTATCCGGTAGCAGCAATGGTGGTTTTTAAAAACACTAAACCGTCAAAAAGCGAATATCGACATTACAATATTAAAACTGTTGAGGGAGCAAATGATTTTGCTTCAATGGAGGAGGTGATTTACAGAAGATATCACAGGCTTATTAAGGAGGAGAAAAAATTACCCCAATTAATAGTAGTTGATGGAGGGAAAGGTCAGTTGAGTTCTGCATTGAAAAGTCTTGAAAAGCTTGAGCTGCGTGGAAAAATAACAATAATCGGGATTGCAAAAAAATTAGAAGAAATATATTTCCCTAATGACAGTGTTCCACTTTATATTGATAAAAAATCGGAAAGCTTAAAAATTATTCAACAATTACGCGATGAAGCTCACAGGTTTGGAATTACTCATTATCGTAAGAAAATAGAAAAAGGAACTATAAAATCCGTTTTAACTGAAATTGAAGGAGTGGGATTTTCTACTACTCAAAAACTTTTATCAAAATTTAAATCTGTTGCAAATATTAAAAATACACCTCTAGATGAAATTGAAAAAGTAATTGGAAAAAAGAAGGCAAAAATCGTTTTTGAGTACTTTTTTGTTGAGAAAAAATAATGAGGCTGTCAAAAAAAAATCCAGTAATATTAAAATTAATAATCTTTATCTTTGTGTACCTTTATTGGTATTTCGCACTCTTTTGTAGTTCAGTTTTTTGCGTTTTATCACAAAATATCACCAAGACTTTTGGGACAAGTTCTTTTGTTTTTAATTTTATAGAAGTGTAAATTTAACAGGCAAATTAAATTGTACTCTAACAGCTTTGTTTCTTTGTTTACCCGGAATCCATCTTGGCATATTTTTCACAACTCTTATTGCTTCCTCATCACAGCCACCACCAATACCTCTCAATAATTCAATATTGGAAATACTGCCATCTGTTTCAACTACAAAAGTTATAAAAACTTTTCCATGAATATTATTTTCATTTGCCATTTTGGGGTAACTAATATTGTTAGCTAAATATTTCATTAAAGCTATTTCTCCACCCGGAAATTCAGGCATTGATTCTACACTCATAAAAGGTGTATTATCAACAACAATATCATCTGGCATAATAGCATCAGGTATATATTCGTCATTAATGGTATTTTCATCAGCACCTGCATCAATTTCAATATCACCGTCAATTTTAATATCATCATCATCAATAGTATTTATTATAGTAGTTATTTGAGGAGGCGTCAGTGGCGGAGGTTTTATCTCTTGTTTTGTTTGAATAATTTCTATTTGAGCCTCTCCTACTCCGAGTCTTTTTAGTATGACAAAATCATTTATTTCATAAGACTTCCATTCGAATGACAGAAAAACTGCGGTTAATGCTAAGATAAAACCAATTTGAAGAAAAATAAATTTTTTGTTTTCGAGATTTGCTTTTGGTGATTTTTTTGTTTTCATTTTTTATTAATTTTAGAGAATCATTAATAAATAATTGTTTTAGCATTTTTAAAAAAAACATTAAGATTAGGTTATCTTAAATTATCAACAACAATGCAAAAAATGAAAATATTTGCGTCTTTTTCCAATAAATGCAAAAACTTTTACTACTCTATTTAAAACCAAGAACTATACCAAAAATTCAGAATATACTAATATCGATTATCGGAATTCTTTTTATTGTAAATCGGCACTTACAATTGTAATACCAACTGAACATCCAAATTACCGATATATTTCGTTTCTTTTTTCCTTTCTCTGCGTTAAATATTATTTCCGTCCATACGGATGCAAAGAATATTTGCCTTGACAAAGAAAAAAATATTTCAAAATATTTATCAGCAATATAGAAATTCAATTGTATAACAACAATTTGCCATAAAATCTTAATTTTGCAGCATGGAAACAAAACGACAAAATAAAATATCAAAGCTTTTACAAAAAGATATTGGCGATATCTTTCAAAAAGAGGTAAGGTCACTTTTCGGGAACACAATGATTTCTGTTACTAAAGTTTATGTAACCTCAGATCTTTCTATTGCAAAAGTTTATGTAAGTTTATTTGCCACAGAAGACAAGGAAGAACTTTTAAAAAATATTCTTAGACATGCACGGGATATTCGTCATGCACTTGGCAGACGGGTCAAAAATCAATTACGTCAAGTTCCGGAACTTCAGTTTTATTTAGATGATTCACTGGATTATATTGAAAACATTGAAAACTTATTAAATAATAAATCATAAGTACATAGAAGAAATTTTGCAAAAAACAGATTTATAAGTTATTAAAAAAATCTTAAACATTCAAAAAAACAATGCAATACGATCCAATAAAACGTAGCCTGGGTAAGGTTTTCAACAAAACACCTTTTTTAAGGAAGTTGTTTTACAGATTACTCGATATACTTTTGCTTAGAACCTGGCACGTAAAAAAAGAAATTCGTTTATGGTCAAAAGCCACTAAAGGAAAAACTAATATTCTTGATGCAGGATCAGGATTTGGTCAGTATTCATATTTTCTTGCTAAAAAAAATAAAAAAAGAAACATCACCGGAACAGATGTAAAAAGAGAACAAATTGAAGATTGTAATAATTTCTTTGGTAGGATAGGTTTAAATAATGCAAAATTTCAAACTGCCGATCTTACAAAATATGTTTCTGAAAATAATTACGATTTAATAATTTCTGTTGATGTAATGGAGCATATTTTAGAAGACGTAAAAGTTTTTGAAAATTTCTTTAAGTCACTTAAAAAAGGAGGAATGCTGTTGGTCTCAACTCCTTCTGACAAGGGTGGTTCTGATGTTCATGACCACGAACATGATTCTTCTGGTGAACATTCGTTTATTGATGAACATGTAAGAGATGGGTATAATATTGATGAGATTCAGGAAAAACTGAAACAAGCAGGATTTTCGAGAACCGAGGCAAAATATAATTATGGCAGCTCGGGAAAGATTGCATGGAAACTCTCCATGAAATATCCCATTAAAATGCTAAACTTTACAAAATTGATGTTTATAATTTTGCCCTTTTATTATCTGATCATTTTTCTTTTTGTTTTATTATTAAATTTGCTTGATGTAAAATTAAAGCATAAAACAGGAACAGGATTGATTGTAAAAGCGTGGAAGTGATGAAATAAATAAATGATAAAATGCTTAAGTAATAAAGACAATAGAGCATTTTCTTTTGATTTTAAGGTCGGGATTTAATTAATAAAGTACAAAAACCCATTTGAAAAAAAGATATTTTCAAAAGCCTGAAGATTGAAGCATAAAACATGAAACTTAAAAACCGTGAACTTTTCATACTTTATAGCTAAGCGATATTTAATATCAAAGAAAACACATAATATAATAAATATTATTTCCGGTATTTCTGTGGCTGGTATTACTATTGGCACTATGGCTTTGATTGTTGTTCTTTCGGTTTTTAATGGTTTCGAAAATTTAGTAGAATCTCTTTTCAGTACTTTTAATCCTGATATTTTAATTACCCCCAAAGAAGGCAAAACTTTTCAAGAAAATGAATTCCCATCTGATTTAATAAAAAAAATACCCGGAGTAATTTATTACACCGAAGTAGTTGAAGAGAATGCACTCATCAAACAAAATTCCAAACAACACATCATTCGGATAAAAGGCGTTAGCAAAGATTTTCAAAAAATGAGCAATCTGGACTCCATGATGATAGATGGTGATTTTCAATTAAAATCTAAGAATAATAATTATGCTGTTCTTGGCGCAGGTGTTGCATATTTTCTGGGATTTAGCCTTAGCGATTTTTCCGATCCTTTTACAATTTATGTTCCGCGTAGAACAAGCGGGACAGGGATAAACTTTGCTAATGCATTTAATGAGAAATTAATTTACGCTTCGGGAATTTTTTCTGTTCAACAGGATTTTGACGTAAAATATGTAATTGTTCCGATTGACTTTGCGAGAGATCTTCTTGAATACAAAAATGAAGTTACGTCAATTGAACTTGGCTTAGATAAAAATGCAAATATCATAAATATCCAAAAAGAAATTCAGGAATTACTTGGTGAAGATTATTCGGTTAAAAACCAATTTCAGCAACAAGAATTGCTTTATAAAATCATGAAATCAGAAAAATGGGCAATCTTTTTAATTTTATCATTTATTTTGATAATTGCTACATTTAATATTATCGGATCACTTTCGATGTTGATTCTTGACAAAAAGAAAGACATTTCTGTATTGCATGCTCTTGGTGCAAACAAAAAGCTTATTAAACGAATCTTCCTCACCGAAGGATTAATGATATCGTTATTTGGTGCTGTTTTTGGACTTATTTTTGGATTTCTTATTTGTTGGCTACAGAAGGAATTCGGTCTTATCAGTTTGGGTAATGGTGAAGGAACATTTGTTATAAATGCTTATCCTGTAAAAATGAGTGTTTTTGATTTTATTTATGTTTTTATTACGGTTTTTGTAATTGGTTTTGTTGCAGCATGGCTTCCGGTTAAACAAATCTCAAAAAAATATATTAAGCAAAAACTTGCTTAATATTAATTAATAATTATTCTATCATTGAAAATTATTTATTTTTACAAGATGAATGTTTCCTTTTTTAAAAAAATTCTCTTTCTGTTAAGTTTAATCTTTTGCATTTTTAGCTTTCAATTATTTGCTCAAACTAATTTTAATCAAAATAACCTTGAAGTTAAGCTCTCATCAATAATTGTAAGAAATGTAGAAACAGAGATAAACATCAATATCCCAAACGCTGAACTGGCAAAAGAGTTTAATGATAAAGAAATTACTGTTTATCTGAATGATTCATTATTGCAATTAAAAATCATAAACGGAAAAGCTTCTTTCAAACATACCTTCACAAAAAAAGAAGAATTAAATATTAAAATAGGAAACTTTGATTTTACAAAAGAAGTTGATCCAATTCCTCTTTGGTTATCTATTTTACCTCCACTAATTGCAATATTTATGGCATTGTTTTTTCGTGAAGTATTTTCAGCTTTATTTATAGGTCTCTTGGTAGGAACAACAATAATTTATTTTTATCAGGGAGAGGTATTTTTTATTGCACTTTTTCAGGGATTATTTGCCATCGTTGACAATTATATTTTACCTTCAATGAATGATAAAAGCCATCTTTCTATAATTGTATTTTCGATGCTGATTGGCGGAATGATAAATCTTATCACTAAAAACGGAGGCATGAAGGGTGTGGTTAATATTTTATCAAAATATGCCAAAAGTCCGCTAATGGGTCAGTTTATTACATGGTTACTTGGGCTTTTAATATTTTTTGATGATTATGCAAATACTCTGGTTGTTGGAAACACAATGAGGCCGGTTACCGACAGATTAAAAATTTCAAGGGAGAAACTTGCCTACATTGTTGATTCTACAGCCGCTCCGGTTGCTTCTCTTGCGTTAATAACAACATGGATTGGTGTAGAGTTAAGTTATATTCAGGATGGAATAAATAATATTGGTATTTCGGAAAATGCATATATTGTTTTTATCAACTCCCTTGATTCGCGTTTTTATTTGTTTTTTACATTAGCTTTTGTTTTAATAATAATCTTTACTAAACGTGATTATGGGCCAATGCTCACGGCAGAAAAAAAGGCACGTAAATTTGGTTTAGGAAAAACCTTAAAAAACTCAAATCAAGATGAAGAAATAAAAACTTCCAACAACATAAAACCAAGATGGTATAATGCCATCATTCCTGTTTTAATATTGATTTTTGGTACTATTATTAGTTTAATCATAATTGGTAAAAAAACAGTTGGGCATGATGCTGGTTTGATGGAAATAATTGCAGCGTCCGATTCTTTTCAGGCATTGTTATGGGCTTCAATTATCGGAACTATTGTTGCAATTGCAATGACAATAAGCCAAAAACTCCTGAGTCTGAAAACAACAATCGAAAGCTTGATAAATGGTTTTAAGACTATGTTAACCGCTTTGATAATTCTTGTGCTTGCCTGGTCTTTGGCATTAATAACAAAAGATTTGCATACTTCCGAATTTATCGCTTACAGTTTATCATATATACAATTATCACCATTTTTACTTCCAACGCTTACATTTATTTTCTCCGCTTTAATAGCATTTTCAACTGGATCGTCATGGGGAACAATGGCAATTTTATATCCTATGATACTTCCGGCAGGATGGTTAATTTCTACAGAATATGGTCTGGATTATGATGCATCAATGACAATATTTTATCAAGTTGTTTCTTCAATACTTGCAGGTGCGGTTTTTGGCGACCATTGTTCACCAATCTCCGACACAACAATTTTAAGCTCTCTGGCATGTTCGTGCAACCACATAGAACACGTACGAACACAGTTGCCTTATGCACTAACGGTTGGAACTGTGAGTATTGCCTTTGGAACTATCCCTGCTGCCTTTGGTGTTTCATCTTTTATTTTGTTCCCTGTGGGAATTATTATTATGTATCTTGTGATAAAAATATTGGGGAAGAAAGTTAGGAAAATTTAAAATCTTAATTTTGAGATGGAAAAAATAAATTTTAAATCGTTACCCCGAAAGCTTTCGGGGGTGTTCGGAATTCGATATTCTGAAAGAAAAAAAATGAATATCGATTAACGATTAACGAATAATGATTTAAGATAGAAGTAATAAACCCAGAAGGGTTTTAGCAATAAAATTAAATACAATTTATGAGTATTATTGAAATAACAATTTTGATCGTGGCTGGAATTTTTGTTGGATTCATAAACACACTTGCAGGAGGAGGTTCGGTAATTTCTTTATCAGTTTTTATGTTTATGGGTTTATCACCAACAATAGCAAACGGAACAAACCGTATCACAATTGCAATGCAAACTCTTACTGCTGTGGCAAGCTTCAAACAACAGAAAGTGCTTGAGCATAAGAAAGCAATAATATTATCAATTCCGGCTTTAATTGGTTCTTTTATAGGTGCATTAATTGCTGTAGATATTAATGATATAATTTTTGAAAGAGTATTTGCCGGTGTAATGATAGTTATGCTTTTCTTTATTTTATTTAAGCCCCAAAAATATCTTTACGGAAGAGAAGAAATTTTAAAAAAGAAAATCAACATTTGGCAAATATTAATTTTCTTTTTTATTGGGATTTACGGAGGATTTATTCAGGTTGGAATGGGATATTTTTTATTAGCAGGAATTGTCCTTGGAGCAGGATTCGATCTTGTAAAAGCAAATGCCGTTAAAGTTTTTATTGCTTTATCGATTGTGCTTGTTGCTCTAACTATTTTCCTGATAAATAGTCAGGTGCAATGGATCCCGGGATTAATAATGGGGGCAGGAAGTATTGTTGGTGCATTAATTGCTTCGCGGCTTGCAGTAAAAAAAGGAATTAATTTTGTACGTTACGTTATCATCGTTCTGATATGTATATTCTTTATACATTTTTCCGGGATTTTGAATATCAAAGAATTATTACAAAATATTTTGTAAAGATAAAACCTTTGTGATTTCCAATGAGCATCCTTTAAGGTAAAACAAATTATTATTTTTAAAATTATAAACATGAAAACAAAAAACACAATCTTTTCAATTTTGATCATCTTTGCAGTAATAACATTTAACTCCTGCGTTTCTGAAAAAGAAAAAAATAAATCTACAGAATATGTTTTAGTAATTCATGGAGGAGCAGGTCAAATTCTCAAAGAAAAAATTTCTTCCGAAAGGGAAAAACAATACATTCTGAAATTATCGGAGGCACTCACTTCGGGTGCAGAAATTCTGAAAAATGGCGGAACATCACTGAATGCAGTCGAAACAGCAATTAACATTTTGGAGGATTCTCCTTTGTTTAATGCAGGAAAAGGAGCAGTATTTACCGAAAAAGGTGAAAATGAAATGGATGCTTCCATAATGGATGGGAGAACATTAAAGGCAGGGGCAGTTGCAGGTGTGAAGACAATAAAAAATCCAATTTCGGCAGCACGAAAAGTCATGACAGAATCGAAACATGTTTTGTTGGGAGGTGAAGGAGCAGAAAATTTTGCAGCAGAAGCCGGACTGGAAATTGTTGAACCAGCATATTTCTACACACAAAGTAGATGGGATAGTTTTCAGAAAGCAAAACATAAACTTCAAAACAAAGAAGAAATTGATAAGCATGGAACAGTTGGTGCTGTTGCACTTGACAAACAAGGTAATCTGGCAGCAGGCACTTCTACCGGTGGAATGACAATGAAAATGTTTGGACGAATAGGTGACACTCCAATTATTGGGGCGGGAACATATGCAAATAATAATACTTGTGCAGTTTCAGGAACAGGTCATGGTGAGTACTTTATCAGAAATGTTGTGGCTTATGATATTTCAGCCTTGATGGAATACAAAAAAATGAGCCTTGATGAAGCCTCCAATTTCGTTATTAATAAAAAACTAAAATCTCAAAAAGGCAGTGGTGGGGTAATTGCACTTGATAAAGACGGAAATATTTCCATGCCTTTCAACACAGAAGGAATGTTTAGGGGTTATATAAATTCTAATGGAGAGATGAAGGTGCTTTTGTATAAATAGAATCTTTTAAGTCCTTATATTAGAAATTTATACTTTCGTTATTTTAAAATACTTTTATTTTACTGATTTTCGTATTCCAACAAATCATTACTAAAATAAACAAGTTCAATACCGGCAGTTTTGAACATTTCTTCTGATTCTGTTCCTGCATGATATTTCTTTTCACACACAACACGTTCTATCCCGCAATTGATGATTAACATTGCACAAGTTCGGCATGGGGTCATGCGAACATAAATTGTTCCTCTATCAAGTGCAATTCCACGTCGGGCAGCCTGACAAATTGCGTTTTGTTCGGCATGAACAGTTCTAACACAATGAGTACTTTGACTACCATCTTCATTAATAATTTTTTTGAAAAGATGACCAACATCATCACAATGAGGCAATCCTTTTGGTGAACCAACATAACCGGTAACCAGAATTTGTTTTTCGCGAACAATTACACAACCTGCTCTGCCTCTGTCACATGTTGCTCTTTTAGAAACGGCATCAGCCAAAGTCATAAAATATTCATCCCACGATGGTCGTATGTGTTTTTTCTTTTGCTCTTTGCTCATTGTTTTTCAATTTTATTTAAAATCTTTTCCGTTTTCAGATGCAAATCTTCAATTGATCCATCATTAACAAAAACAAAGTCAGCCATTTCCCGGCATTTTTGTAGATTTTGTTTGTTAGGGTCTGATGAAGTCATCTCGCGTTTTTCGTTTGCAATAAATGTATCAAATGAAATATTATCAGTTTCCGATTTTCGTAATTTTATTCTTTCAAATCTTTTTTTCGTATCAGCATCCACAGCAAACAAATAAAATTTTCCTTTCTTTCTTAAAGAGTCAATTTCACCCGGCGTTCTTATGCTTTCGATAATACAATTTTTTTTATCTTTAATTGCCTGATCATATATTTTGTCGGTAACATAAGATGGAGAATTTTTAGAACGCAGTTCATTAGCCACCGAAGTCATTGTATCACGATTAACCAACATTCCACGACTTTTGATTTCTTTAATTAAAAAAGCCCTGACAGAATAATGTCCGAAACCTTTATTATTGACAAGGTAATCAACAATAGTTCCTTTTCCTGCTCCGAGTGTTCCTGTAATTCCAATTATTATCATAGAATTGCAAATTTACATTTTTATCAGCCACAGATAAATATTTCTTTATAAAATCACTTAAAAACCCCAACTATCCCCCACCAAAACCTGATGCCCGCATTTTTTACATTTTCCGTTTTCAAGTCCTTCTACTTGTGTAGAATATCTGCTTCGATGAATCAATAATTCACCACATTTCGGGCAATAGGTGTTTTGTCCTTTTTCGGTCGAAGCATTTCCAATGTAAACATAATTGAGATGTTCTTTTGCAATTTCGTAAAATTTTAAAAGAGTAGTTACAGAAGTAGGCTGGTTAGTTAATTTATATGTTGGGAAATATCTTGAAATATGAAAAACTGTGTCAGCACCCAACTCTCCAGCAATCCATTTTACCATTTCAGTAAAATCATTTTCATCATCATTTTCATCTGTAATAACCAGGTTTGTAATTTCAAAATATTTATTGTTTCTACGTAAAGTTCTCAATGTTTCTTTAACAGGATGGAGTTCTGCAAAGCTTATCTTTTTGTAAAAATCTTCAGTGAAAGCTTTCAGATCAACACTAAAAGCATCTATGTATTCCATTAATTCTTCTAATGGTTTCTGATTAATATAACCATTGGTTACCATCACATTTTTCAGGTTTTCTTTTTTCGCAAGTTTGGCAATATCAAGCATATATTCGTACCATACTATTGGTTCGTTGTAAGTGTATGCAATACCGATATTATCTTTTTTGTTAACTGCTGACCTTACAATTTCTTGTGGAGAAGCATTTTTTAAATAAGGATATTCATCAGGTGATGATTGAGAAATTTCCCAATTCTGACAAAATTTACAATGCAGATTACAACCAATACTTCCAACAGAAAATATTACACTTCCCGGGAAAAAATGATACAAAGGTTTTTTTTCGATAGGGTCAAAACCTGACGAACATATCTGTCCATAAGTCTCTGCAAATAATTCACCATTTATATTTTTCCTTACTTTGCAAACACCTCTTTTCCCCACAGGAATAACACAATTATGAGGACAAAGATTGCAAATAGTTTTGTTGTTTTCCAATTTATTCCAAAAGCTTGCTTTCTGCATAATCTTTTTTTTAATTAGCAATCAAAAAAAATTATTATTATTTATTGATTTTATTAATTCATCAATATAACCAATATGATAAATTATCACCAACTACTCTATCAAACCTTCCCATGACTTTCTTCCTTTATTTCATGAATCCATTTATCCATCAAAACAGGTTTATAATTATTTAGTTTCTCAAAAAGAGCATCAATATTATCATCAACAATAATATTTTTTCTGTGCTCTTCTCTCACATATTTTTCTTCAACAGCATGATCCAGAAATTTCAGCAGGTGATCAAAATAACCTTCGATATTCAATAAGCCAATTGGTTTATCATGAATCCTAAGTTGATTATATGTCAGCATTTCAGCTACCTCATCCAGTGTGCCTATACCTCCCGGCATTGCAATAAAAGCCTCCGACATTTTTGCCATCAAAACTTTTCTTTCCTGCATTGATTCGGTTATATACATTTTTGTAAGCCCTAGATGAGCAACTTCTTTTTCAACAAGATGGTTTGGCATAATTCCAATTGCCTCTCCCCCACCTTCAAGAACTGTGTCGGCTATTATTCTCATCAAACCCACGTTTGCACCTCCATAAATTAATGATGTTTTATTCTTTAAAAATGCTTCTCCAAGTTCCTTGGATTTTGATTTATAGATTTCTTTGTTTCCCATGCTCGATCCGCAAAACACACATATGCTTTTCATAAATTTTACCTATTTTAAATGTAAAGTACTTAGTGCCTAAAGTGAACTAAAGTTAAAAATCTATCTACTAATAATAATAAATTAGTTTTTTTAAACTTTAGGCACTCTAAACTTTAGTTCACTCTAAGTACTAATTAATATTTTATTTCATAAATTTGCTCTTTCAAAATTACTAAAAATATGAACATTTTATATCCATTAAAATTCAAAGCCATTTTTAAAGATAAAATATGGGGTGGTGACAAAATTAAAACTGTTTTGAAAAAAGACTTCTCACCTCTGTCAAATTGTGGCGAAGTATGGGTTCTTTCGGGAGTTAAGGGAAATCAAACATTGGTAGAAAATGGTTTTCTTGCCGGAAACGAATTAAACGAACTCGTAGAAATTTATATGGGCGACCTTGTCGGAGAAAAAGTATTTGAAAAATTTGGTGATGAATTTCCAATACTTCTAAAATTTATTGATGCTAATGCATGGCTTTCAATCCAGGTTCATCCTGATAACGATTTAGCTAAAAAACGCGGTTTAGATTCAGGGAAAACAGAAATGTGGTATATTTTAAACGCCGGAGAAAATTCAGAGCTTATAAGCGGTTTTAGCAAAAAAGTAAATCAGGAAACATACCTTCAAAATCTAAAAAACAAAACTTTAAAAGATATTTTAAATTTTGAAAAAGTAAAACAAGGAGATGTTTTTTATATGCCTTCTGGTCGTGTTCATGCAATTGGTCCAGAGATTTTACTTGCCGAAATTCAGCAAACCTCAGACATAACTTACAGAATTTACGACTGGGACAGAGTTGATGATAAAGGAAATTCGAGAGAGTTACATACTGACCTGGCTTTAGATGCTCTTGATTTTGAAGTACTAAAAGATTATAGAACACATTATCGGCAAAAAATAAATGAAACTGCTACAGTTGTTGACAGTAAATATTTTTCAACAAATATTCTTGAATTTGACAGAGGAATAAAAAAAGATTATTCAGAATTAGATTCTTTTGTGATATATATTTGCACCGAAGGAGAAATGAGTATTGAATACCCTGTTGGGAATATAAATTTGAAATTTGGAGACGTACTTCTTATTCCAAATGTAATTAACGACATCAACATTTTTCCTGTTAAACATTCAAAATTATTGGAAGTTTTTATAAAATAACAAACAATGTGCAACTTTTAACTGCCATTGGTTGTCAATAAAAAAAGCTAGAAGCTAAAATTTTGAATATTAAAATAATAAATATTATGATTAAAAAAACAATTTTATTTGCGCTAATTCTAATGATTACAGGAACTGCTTTTTCTCAAACTAAAAAAAGACAATTACCCGCAGTTGACATTAAATTACCGAGTGGTGAAACATTTAATACTTCAAACATCCAAAATGACGGAAAACCAATTATTCTTAGTTTTTGGGCACAATGGTGTTCACCATGCATAAGTGAATTGGATGCTTTTAATGAAGTATATTCTGATTGGCAGGAAGAAACTGGTATAAAACTTTATGCTATTTCTATTGATGATGTAAGAAAAAGTTCAAATGCTTTACCTTTTGCTTACGGTCGTGATTGGGATTTTGAAATTTTACTTGACCCAAACTGCGATTTTAAAAGAGCATTGAATTTTCAAAATGTGCCGCAGACATTTATTCTTGACGGAAAAGGAAATATTGTTTGGCAGCATACTTCTTTTGCAGAAGGCGGCGAATACGAAATAATAAAATTACTACTTAAAGTAGCTAATAGCGAAGATATTTCAGATCAACACTAAAAATTATGGTACTACTACAAATTTTAGTGGAACATTTACAAATGCTTAAATGATTGAATGCTTAAATGATTGAATGCTTAAATGCTTAAATGAAAATGATTTACAAAATGAAAAATTCAATTAAAATATTATTATTGTTTATCCTGATTCCTTTCCTGGCAAAATCACAAGGCATACTTGAAGGTGGCAGTGTTCATGGGAATTTTGAGATAAATTCTCAGTATTATAATAGTGATGACAAACTTGGAATTACAGATTCTATACTTAATGGAAAAGTTTTTGGAATGAATGCTTTTGGCAATATTAATTATACAAATGGTAACTTTTCAGCAGGAATAAGATATGAAGCATATCTTCCTCCTTTATCCGGTTTTGATATCAGATACGAGGGTCATGGAATCCCTTTCTGGTATACATCATACAAAACAAAAGATGTAGATATTACAATTGGTCATTTTTATGAACAATTTGGTAACGGACTTGTTTTGAGAAGTTATCAGGAGTGGATGCTCGGTTCAGATAATTCATTTAATGGAGCTCGAGTAATTGCCCATCCTTTTAAAGGTATTACTCTAAAAGGTTTGATCGGTACTCAGCGTTATTATTGGGAGGCATACGAAAACAATAATAGGGGAATCGTTAAAGGTCTGGATGCAGAATTTTTTCTTAATGATGTTTTGAAAGTTCTAAAAGAAAGCAAAACAAAAATTATGATTGGTAGTAGTTTTGTAAGTAATTATGAAAAAACCAGAACAAAAACAATAATTCAGGATACCATAAAATACGAATATCAATTACCAAATAATGTTGCCGCCTTTGCGGGAAGAATGAATATCAGCAGGAGAAAGATAAATTTCGGTACTGAGTATGCTTATAAGATCAATAATCCGTCGGCAATGAATAATTATATTTATAAAAATGGCGAGGCTTTTTTAGCAAATCTATCATACTCCAAAAAAGGATTAGGTATTATGTTTTCAGCTAAAAGGATTGATAATATGAGTTATAAATCAAAAATGACTGAATTATCAAATGCTCTTGATATTAATTATTTACCACCCCTTTCAAAACAACATAAGTACAGTTTAGCAACGATTTATCCATATGCAACACAACCAAATGGAGAAATGGGAATTCAAGGTCAGATAATGTACACAATTCCTAAGAAAAGTAAATTAGGCGGGAAATATGGAACAAAAGTAGAAATCAATTATTCAAATGTTCATTCATTGAAAAAAGAACAAGTTAGTGATGAAATTGGAATTGATTCTACCGGAACACTGGGTTATACTTCAGGATTTTTGAATATCGGTGAAGTAAATTATTATGAAGATTTCAATGTAATGATGACCAGAAAGCTTAATAAAAGCTGGAAAGTTAAACTTTCTTATATCAATATGAAATACAATATTGATGTTGTTGAAGGACATACCGGCGAAGAAAATGTTCACGCTCAAATCGGTGTTTTAGATGTTCTCTATAAAATAAATTACACTAATTCTTTACGATTTGTTTACCAGCAAATGTTTACCGAACAAGACAAAGGCGATTGGGCTGCGGCGATGTTAGAATATAATATTGCTCCAAAATGGTTTTTTTCTGTGATGGATGAATATAATTACGGTAATCCTGAAGAAGACATGAAACTGCATTATTATTCTGTTGCATTTGCGTTTGTAAAAAATGTTACACGCGTTTCTGTTTCTTACGGAAGACAACGTGAAGGATTATTATGCGTTGGTGGTGTTTGCCGTCAGGTTCCGGCATCAAACGGACTTTCTTTAACTTTTTCAAGTAGTTTTTAAAATTTATGATGATGAAAAAATTCAGTATAAATATTTTAGCAATTTTATTTGTTTTCGGGATATTTCAATCCTGTGATAAAATTGATGCACCTTATCTTGTAAAAC
>Ga0222678_1000248_pt1 | contig 26734 bp, 16 predicted proteins | sample AntAcemetagen937_FD_179801 | JGI IMG/M metagenome (GOLD analysis project Ga0222678, IMG submission 179801) | Saline water microbial communities from Ace Lake, Antarctica - #937 | ecosystem: Environmental > Aquatic > Non-marine Saline and Alkaline > Saline | place: Antarctica: Ace Lake... | reverse complement strand
TCGGTAATTTGGATGTTCAGTTGGTATAAGTTACATTTTTAGTAATTTAGCCCTCTTATGTCAAAACAAGAAGAAAAATATAATAAACGTCGTCTGAAATCTTCATACCTTACTACAATTGTGAGCATTACTTTGGTTTTGTTAATGTTAGGTGTATTGGGATTAATTATTTTGCACGCAAAAAAACTTTCAGATCACGTTAAGGAAAATATAGGATTTTCGATTATTATGAAAGAAGGTATTAAAGAAGCCGAAATTATTCAGTTACAAAAAACTTTGGATGCTACCGATTACGTTAAAACAACTGAATATATTACAAAAGAAAAAGCAGCCGAAGATTTAACAAATGATTTGGGAGAAGATTTTATAAGTTTCTTGGGATATAATCCGCTTCTTCCTTCTATCGATTTAAGGCTTAAAGCTCAATACGCAAATCTCGACAGCCTCCAAAACATCGAAAGTAAACTGCTAAAAAATAAAAATGTTAAGGAGGTTTTATATCAAAAATCTCTTGTTAACCTGATAAATAAAAATCTTCGAAAGATAAGTTTAATACTTCTTGGATTTAGTTTATTGCTTTTGGTTATTTCAATCGCATTGATAAATAATACCATTAGATTATCTGTTTATTCAAAACGTTTTTTGATTAGAAGTATGCAATTGATAGGAGCTACACAACGATTTATTCGCCGGCCATTTTTGTTGAATGGAATAATGCAAGGAGTTTATGGCGCTTTTATTGCAATTGCTTTCCTTATGGGAATAATATATTTTTCGCGAAAAGAATTACCCGAACTTATCAATCTTCAAGACATTAATATTTTTCTGATCCTTTTTGGTACAGTGATTTTATTGGGAATTATTATCTCCAGTTTTTCTACATTTTTTGCAGTAAAAAAATATTTGAAAATGAATACCGACCAGCTTTATTTTTAAACTCCATAGTTCACATTAAAATCATCTTTGTTTGCAAACTAATTAGCTTAAAACCAGAAACAAACTACAAATCTATTGTAAAAGTATGTAAAAATTCGTATATTTGTTTTTTTTAAAAAAAATCCTTTTGTTTTTCAAGTAATTAAAATAGATATAGAAAAAATGAAAAATAATAATTTTTTCAATAGTTTTATTGCAACATTTACTTTCAAACAATAAAATTATTCATGTATAAATAATTACAAAACAATGTAAACAAAATGAAAAGTAAAATAATCTTTTGGTCAACAAAATTCGCAATACTGGTTCTGTTTCTTACATTATCTATTCCTGCTTCTACTCAACCCTACCAACCAATCATTGCGGCTGATTCCACTTCATGGGATGTAGCCCATCAGGAACTATTTGGAATTGTTATGGAGCAACTTTACACAAAAAAACATCCCGATTCGACTTACTCCAAATTATTTTTATTTGGACTTTATCCTGATACTGTTTATATTGGGAAAGTGCGAGAGGATATAAATAGTGGTAAAATATGGTATGTTAATCCGTATAGTAATGATGAAAAACTAATAATGAATATGAGCTTAATAGTTGGTGATACTTTTCAAATCTCAACTACATGGAGCAGTGTTGATAGTGTATTCTTTCATGATGGTAAAAAAATAATAAGATTTGATTTACAAACTATATGGGACGAAACTGTAGAATTTATTGAAGGTGTTGGCCCTAATGTTAGTTTGATATATGCTTTAGACCCTGGTTATGATCATTTTTATGTTGCTTGCAAATACAATGCAGATACATTGGTTTATGTAAACAATAACATCAATTTTATAGGTTGTGAACCTAATACCATTGGCTTACCTGATAAGTCAAAAACAAAAACCATTAATATGTATCCTAATCCAGCAACAACTGAATTACATATTGAACTACCGAAAGAATTCCATCCTAAATCAGAGTTGATACTTAGAGATATTACAGGACAAATAATAAAACAAAAAACCTTAATAGGCAATAAACATATTATTTTTTTAAGTAAACTAAATCAAAGTATTTATATAGTTACAATAATTAACAAGTCATATATTTATTATCAAACAATAGTAATTACTAACTAAATTCTAAACATTATGAAATACTTTAAAAGAAGTCGTAACGCTTTTCGTATTAGTTATTTGCTTTTTCTTTTGGCACTGTTTCTCCAACAGGCAAATGCTCAGATATACCATGATACAATATGTTGGGTTTGGGTAAATGATGCTGAATTTGCTGCATCACAAGGAACTGATTTCTCCTCAAAAAGTGAATTAAATACACTTTTTACTCAAGATCAGGTTGTTTACTATGAACAAGCTTTGCCATTTGCAAAAACACCCGAATTGCTGAAGATACATGAAATACGATGCAATAGCAGTGGCGACATAGATAACGTAATCAACGATCTAAATTCTTCTTTTTCTGGCAAGTTTGACAGATTTTCAAAATTTGAAGTCATGGATTCTGTTTATGTTTATGATCCAATTGATTACATGTGGGTAGCTCATGCTGATGATTGGTTATGGCATCTAAAAAGAATTCAGGCAGATGATGCTTGGGATATAACACTAGGAGACCCAAATATTTCAACTGCAATAATTGATGCAAACTTCGATGTAACACATCCTGACTTGGCAAATGAAATATCACCCCATTATGACCCATATTCCAATTATCAGTATTCATGTAATACAACACATTGGCATGGCACAACTGTTGCAAGTTTTGTATCAGCAGAAACAACTGAACAAGGAGGATCACCACAAGGTCAATTAGCTTCCGTAGGATTTAACACGAAAATTGTTGCTTATATGTGGTCAGACCGTCAAACTACACTTGCAAAAGCTCTACATGCTTCTAATGTAATGGATGCCGATGTGCTTGTCTCCTGTGCAGGTGGTTCTTTAGGTTGTTCTCCCATGCCATCAACAGGAGAAGAATTGATTGTAAAAGAAATACTTGATAATGGGACAGTAATTGTTATGCCTGCAGGAAACGGACTGGGAGGGCATCATTGTGGAACACCTCCTGATAATTACCATGCATTTTATCCTTTTAATCCTGAGTATGACGATCGAATAATTATTGTAACAAGCACTGACATCAATGACAATCACCAGTTTTTCTATGGAACAAATGAAGCAACTCATAGTTATTTTGCAGAAGTTGACATTTGTGCACCTGGATACGATATTATGGGTGCAGCAGAAACTGAATGCGGAGCAAATCAGTGGCCATATTATGGCTCATATGGTGGCACTTCGTTTTCCTCGCCAATTGTTGCAGGAGTATGTGCATTATTAAAATCTATTGATCCAGATTTCACACCAGGAGAAATTCAACATTTTATTAAATCAACAGCTGATCCGGTTACTGATGCAAATAATTATCCAGAGATGCTGGGAGCAGGAAGAGTTAATGCATTCAAGGCAGTAGAAATGGCCTATAATTGTGCTCCTATTGTTATAAGTACCAACGAAATCTGGAATGATGACAGAGTTATTGCATGTGGTGTTGAAATAAAGAATAATGCAACATTAATTATAACTTCAAAGATTAAACTATCTAAACGCAGTGAAGTTATTGTTGAACCTGGTGGTAAATTAATAATTGACGATGGAACATTAACCAGTCTGGATAATCAAATGTGGCAAGGCATCCAAGTATGGGGCGACAAAACAGCCCACCAATTCCCCGATGCTAATGGTAATTATCAACAAGGATATTTAGAACTCAAGAATGGTGCAACAATTGAAAATGCTATTGTAGCTGTTGATTTGTGGAACCCTGATCATTGGAGCACAACCGGTGGTATAGTGTTTGCTGATGGTGCTATATTCCGCAACAATGCCAAATCTATCCACGCACTGCATTATCGCAACTTCCATCCATATTATCCCGAGATAGAATGGGATTATTTTAGTAACTTCAAAAACTGCATATTTGAAATTACCGAAAACTATTTGGGTTTTGAAACATTCTATAAACACGTTGATTTAGCTCATGTTAAAGGTATTGATTTCCAAGCTTGTGATTTTAGCCTTGCTGATAATGTTAGCGGAGCATCTGATTGGAACCATGCCATTGCAGGTTATGATGCCAAGTTTAGGGTAAGCGCAATTTGCACCTCACAGCAAAACCCCTGTCCTGAAGCTGATTACGACAGGTGTACTTTTACAGGGTTCTTTAGTGCAGTAAATGCTATTAATGATGGTGGAAGTGCTGTGTCATTTAGTGTTAACAGGGCGGACTTTTTTGACAACGCCTATGGAGTAAGAACACTAAATATGAATAACGCAAGTGTTCTATTCTCCGATTTTGAGGTTGGTAATTACAATGGTTGTGGAACAGGTATTTATACAGATTATGTTACAGGTTTTGCATTTGAGGAAAATGGGTTCAGCAAATATGCAGGAAATCCTCTCTCTAATTATTTTGGAATTGTAATCAACAGTTCGGAAGATGTGAACGAAATATACAAAAATGAATTTGCTGGGTTGAGCTATGCAAATTTTTCAGATGGTAAGAACTGGGGGTATTATATTTGGGAAGGCCTTGCATATTATTGCAATAACAACAGCAGTAACTTTGCTGATTTTTTTGTTGCTGATGATGAACTTCCTAATTATCATTCCGGTATTCAATTAAATCAGGGAGATGAAAACTATACTGCAGCAAACACTTTTACCACAAATGGTGCAAGATGGCATTTTTATAATGGAGGTGAATATCAGGTTGATTATTACACAAACCCCAATAACAGCAATGCAACCCCTGAGTTGATTTATAATGTTGAAGTTATGTTTACCAATGCGGGAAACACATGCCCATCACATTATGGAGGTAATCCTAAGCTGGATTTAACACTTACTACTCAGCAAAAAGTAAATGCAGAGCAGGTGTATTATGATAACCTTATTGATTACAATAGCACTAAAACACTTTATGACAACTACATTGATGGCGGTGATACCGAAAGTGAAAAACTCGACATTGAAACTGCCCAACCAGATGACATGTGGGCTTTGCGTACTCAATTGCTTGGTGATTCACCACATTTGTCATTTGAGGTATTAAAAGAAGCCGCTGATAAAACAGATGTGTTTACAGAATCTGCTTTATTTGATATTCTCGCTGCAAACCCCGATGAATTGAAAAAGGACACTTTGATAAGTTACCTTGAAAATAAGGAAGACCCGTTACCTGATTATATGATAGTTTTGTTACAGCAACTTGCAGGGGGCACTACCTACAAAACAGCCCTGCAAAAGCAGATGGCCAGTTATAAACAAAGTTATTACCGTGCTGCTTACGATATTATACGTAGCATACACAACGATACCGTAACCGATTATGTTGAATTGCGTACTTGGCTAAACAATCTTGGGGGGATTACATCCGATAGGCAAATTATCTCATCATATATCAGTGAAGGCAATTTTACAGATGCTTTTACACTTGCAAATATGCTACCATCATTATACAATTTAAAGGGCAATGATTCGATTGAACACCTGTATTATATTAATATGCTGACTATGCACCAAACACTTTCTCAACAGGGCAGAAACACATTTCAACTTGACAGTACAGAAAAAGCAAACATTTCCTATATAGCCAGCAATAGCACAGGAGTAGCGGGTTCGCAAGCAAAAAGCATACTTGAAGCCGTTTATAATGAATATTGTGCTGCTTGCCCTGATATAGAAGGAACGGCAGGATATAAGAGCAATGCAATTATAAACCCTGATGTTCTTGGAAAAATTTATGGTTTGGATATTCAGGTTAAACCCAATCCGGCAAAACAATGGGCTGCTTTTGACTACACATTGCCTGATAATGAAAACACAGGTTCAATAATAATAAGGAATACATCAGGTAGCATAGTTGAAATAATTGAAGTTAGTGGAAAACAAGGCCAAAAGCTTTGGGATACAAGAAGAATTAAGCCCGGGGTTTATGTTTATACTCTTAAAACGGCTGGTTTCAGTAAATCAGGTAAAATAGTAATAAGTAAATAATTAACTAATGTTTTTGTGTCTTTCTCCCCCATTTGGGGGAGATGCTAAAGGCAGAGGGGGTTATATGAAAAAACTGATTTTTATTTTAGCAATATTACTATTATGTTCCTCAACACTTTTTGGTCAGTTGCAAGTTGATTGGCAGCAATGTTTTTGTAGCATGGATCATGACATTGCTTATGATATTGCACAAACTGAAGGAGGTTATTTGGTTGTTGGCATGGAACAAGGAGGCGATGGTCAGGTAACTTGCTCTGACGATGGAGGTACTTGGCTGCTAAAGATTGATAATACAGGTAATTTGATCTGGCAAGAGTGTTATTACTATGTAAGAGGTTACAGGATGGAAAAAGCAATTGGTAGCCCATATTATTATTTAACAGGTGGCACAGTCTCTGAACCATATCCTAATGTATATAGTATGTGGGTTGGCAAAATGGATAGTTCAGGAGTATTTATTTGGGAAAGAACCTTGGGTAATGCAAACGGTGTGAGTGATTACAGTCATTATGGGGTTTCAACCAATGACGGTGGTTTTATTGCTCTGGTTGATATTTTCTCACAAGGTGGCGATATAACAAACTGGTATGGTAATTATGATGGTTGGTTGGTAAAACTCGACAGTTTGGGCAATAAAGAATGGGATTTTACTGTTGGGTCTGCCAACCCAGAGTCTGTTAACGGTGTAACACAAACAAATGACGGTGGATATCTTGTTGGACTGACAGGTATCCCTGATGGTATAACCGGTAATATCGGTTGCACATCCTTTACACCAAATTATGCTGACGCAATTATTTACAAACTTGATTCTTCAGGGAATCCTGAATGGCACAAGTGTTATGGTGGAAGCTTTCACGATGGTGCGGTGAGGGTATTAAATCTTAATGATGGTTATTTAATAGCGGCATATGGTGAATCAGGCGACGGTGATTTAACAGGTTCAGGTTGGCATGGTGGAATTGATATTTGGCTTATCCGTACTGACTTATCCGGTGAAATTATCTGGCAAAAATGCTATGGGGGTTCAGGCAGAGAGGTTCCGAAAAGAATATTCCAAACATCTGATGGAGGTTTTATGGTTTTTTGCATTACCAGCTCTTTCGATGGTGATGTTGTTGGAAATCCTTCAAATAGTTCTGAGAATCCTTCAATCTGGATTTTTAAGGTTGATAGCACTGGTGAACTGTTATGGCAACAATGTATAGGGGGGCATTCAAGAGAGCGAGTTCATGGGGTTATTCAACTCAGTGATTATAATTATGCAGTTGCCGGAGAAATGTTTTATAGCCCTTCAGGTGATGTAAATTGTTCAAATTTTATATATGGTTCTAGTCGAAATTACTGGGTGTTTGGGATATCAGACACTACCGTAAATGTTGTTGAAAATATATATAACACAACTGTTGTAAAAGTTTATCCAAATCCTGCCCAATCATTTATCACTTTCGAACTCCCAAAACAATACGAAAAAAGTATTCTTGAGATTATTGATGTTTATGGCAATATACTTATAAAAACGGAGCTAAAAAATCCTAAAGAAGTAATAAATGTTCAAATGCTAAAGCCCGGTTTTTACATTTATATACTTAGAGCCAAAGGACTGAATAAATCAGGTAAAATTGTGATAAGAAAATAATTAATCAGATTGCCGGTTATTAATAATTTTAAAAGAAATTATATCATTCTCAATCCTTTCAAAAAATCCAATAATTTTTCCTAAAGTTTTTTAGGTACAAAATTTGCTTTAAAACAAATAATTGTATCTAATCAGTCCTGTAAGGACGCTCTATTTGTAACACGGTACGGAAGTACCGTGATGAGGAACATATAACATCTAAGTCCCGATAGGGACGTCCTAAATAATAGTGATTAGTTACAAATAATTTGATATTTTTATGAATTATTATAAAACCATTAACACATGAAATCAAAAACAATTCTTTTAATTGCTCTTTTTGGATTAAGTACAATTTTCAGTAGTTTTTCTTTAATGAATAATAATTCGATGAATTCACTTCCTGTTGTAATTGATAATTATGAAGATGCCTGGAAAAAAGTTGAGTCATTAATTGAAAAAAGACTTCCGAAATCTGCTTTGAAAATTGTTGAGGAGATTTATGAAAAGGCAAAATCGGAAAATAATTCCCCACAGTTTATTAAAGCTGTGTTGTATAAAATTAGCCTGAAAAGCGATTATCAGGAAGATTTTCTTGTTAAAACAATAAAAGATATTAAACTCGAAATTAAAGAAGCTGACAAAACTGAGAAGCCTGTTTTGTATTCCATGCTCGCCGAAGTTTACCAGAATTATTTTAATTCGAACCGATATATTTTCTATAATCGTTCGGAAACAATTAATTTTAAAAATGATGATATTAAAACCTGGGATTTAAAGAAAATTACTAACGAAATTATTACAAATTATTTGCTTTCGCTCAGCAATCCTGATTTATTAAAAAGCACCAAACTTCATCAATTCGATTTAATTCTGAAAAAAGAAGAAAATTCAAAACTTTATCGCCCCACACTTTACGATTTTCTTGCTCACCGGGCACTCAATTTTTTTACTAATGACGAGTATTCCATCACAAGTCCGATATACAAATTCAAGATTGATGATAAAGCATTTTTTGCCAGCAACAGTGATTTTATAAAAATTAATATTTCTACAAAAGATAAATCTTCATTAAAATATTACGCAATTGATATTTTCCAAAAACTTACCGAGTTTCATTTAAACGACGAAAACCCGACAGCACTTATCGACATCACTCTAAAACGATTAAATTTTGTTTACAGAAATGCTGCCGGCATCGATTTAAAAAACAATTTATACCGACTTTCGCTTTCTAATTTACAAAGTCTTTATTCAAATTCCGAAGCTTCGGCTGATGTATCGTACGAGCTTGCAAAAGACTATTTATTAAGTGCTTCGGATTACAATCCACCGGAAAAAAATAAAAATAAATGGGACAAGAAAACTGCTGAGGTAATCTGCAAAAAAGCCATTGAAAAATTCCCAAATTCAAAAGGTGCCAATAATTGTAAAACATTAATCAACGAAATTCAAAAATCATCATTAAATATAAAAACCGAAAGCGTTAATATTCCTCAGAAACCAATATTAGCATCGCTTTCGTATAAAAATATTTCTAAAGCATATTTTAGAATTTTAAAAGTAGATTATAAAACTAATGCCGAAATTGACAGGAATCTTTCAAGAAAAAAACTTATAAAACATTATTCAAAACTCCATCCTGTTAAAGAGTTTCATTTAAATTTAATTGATGATGGTGATTTTCAACAACACAGCACACAAATCAACTTACACGAATTACCAACAGGCTTTTATGTTGTGCTGGTTTCGTCGGATCAGAAGTTTTCTATATCACAATCAAAGTTTTCAGTATCTTCATTTTGGGTTTCAAATATTAGTTTTATCGATAAAAAAACCAATAATGGCGAAACTGAAATCTTTGTTCTTAATCGCGAAAGCGGTCAGGCTTTAAAAAATTCGACAGTTGAAGTTTTTAGTAAAAAATACAATAACAAACAAAGAATTTACGAACTCGAAAAATTATCGGAACACAAAACCGACAAAAGCGGATATGTGAAAATTCCGTTTAGAAAAAATACTTTCTCTGGTGGTTTGTATTTACGATTTTCGAATAATAATGATACTCTTATTCCTTCAAATTCTTTTTATCAAAATAAAAATTATAGTGACGAAAGAAGTATAGAAAGAACATTCTTTTTCACCGACAGGGCTATTTACCGACCCGGGCAAACAATTTATTTTAAAGGAATAATGCTTGAAAAAACAGCAGATAAATTCGAAATCATGCCAAACAAAAAAACTACTGTTGAGTTTTATGATGTAAATTATCAGAAAATTTCATCACTCGATTTAGTAACAAACGAATATGGCTCATTTCGTGGAAATTTTACTGCACCACAAGGTGTTTTAAATGGAAATATGCGAATTAAAAATAATTCAGGAACTGTAAATATTTCAGTTGAAGAATATAAACGCCCGAAATTTGAAGTAAGATTTCTACCCATCAAAGGTTCTTATAAATTAAATCAAAAGCTTTCACTTAGCGGGATTGCATTAGCTTATGCCGGAAATGCAATCGATAATGCCAAAGTTAAATACAGAATTGTGAGAGAAGTTCGCTACCCATTTTATTATTGGTTTAGAAATTATTATAAAACATCAAGCACTGAAATAAAAAATGGATTTCTTGAAACCGACGAAAACGGAAAATTTACTATTGACTTTAAAGCTATTGCCGATAAAAGTATCGATAAAAAAAATAATCCTGTTTTTGATTTTGTAGTTTATGCTGATGTTACCGATATAAGCGGCGAAACTCATTCGTCACAGAAAACAATTTCGGTAAGTAACAAATCACTACTTATAAATGTTGATATTGACGAGGATATTGATAATAATATTAACCAGGGATTTAAAATATCAGCAAAAAATCTTAATGGCGAAACTGAAGCGGCAAAAGGTAATTTAATGATTTACAAACTAAAACAAGCCAATAAAATTTTCAGAAGCCGCAAATGGGACAGACCCGATGTGTTTATCATGAGCAAGGAGGAATTTAGCAAAAACTTTCCAATGGATATTTACGATGATGAAAATAATATCAAAACCTGGGAAAAAGAAAAACTAAGTTTTCAGCTTGATTTTGACACCCAAAAAGAATCAGTTTTTACAATACCCAATCTTAAAAGCTGGGATTTGGGTTCATACATTATTACAATAAAAACAAAAGATATTTTTGCTGAAGAAATTATAAGCGAACAATATTTCACACTTTATTCACTCGATTCGAAAACTATTCCCGCCAAGGAAAATAATTGGATGAAAGTACTGAAAAATAAAGCTCTGGCTGGCGAAAATGCAAGTGTACTTTTTGGTTCTTCCAACAAAAAAATAAATGTACTATACGAAATTATTTATCGCGATACTGTAAAATCACGCAAGTGGATTTCGCTTAAAAATGAACAAAAGAAACTTGAAATTCCGGTAACAAAAAATCTGACCGGAGCTTTTGATGTAAGTTTCACTTTCGTGAAAAATAACAGAAGTTATCAAAATAAATTTACGGTTACTGTTCCCGATCCATCGCAAAACCTTAAAATTACATTTAACACATTTCGCAATAAAATACTTCCCGGCAGCAAGGAAGAATGGAAAATTAATATCAGCGGAAATGCCGGAGAAAAAATTGCTGCCGAATTATTAAGCACCATGTATGACGCTTCTTTGGATGCATTTAAAAATAACAAATGGCTTTTTAATATTCACAATATAAATTATAATAATTCAGGTTTTTGGAATATTAATAATTCGTTTCGAACAAATAACAGCAGGTATTTTGTTAAAGATTATGATAAGAGAAACCTTGTTATTCAACAGTATTATGATCAGCTTAACTGGTTCAGAAATTATTCTTTTGGAGGATATAATCAAAGATTTGCCAAAATGGACAATGGAATGCTGATATCATCCCCTAAAACAGAAAACATTTTAAATATTGTTGATGATGATATTGAATTAGAAGAAGAATTGGAAGCTTCTCCTGTAAGTCAAGAAATAAATGCTCCCCCTCCTCCCTCAAAAAAAGCATCTGAATTTATGCCCGAAATAAGGAGAAATTTCAATGAAACGGCATTTTTCTATCCCAATCTTCAAACAAATAAAAATGGAGATATTATCATAAAATTCACCGCTCCTGAATCTTTGACAAAATGGAAGTTTATGGGTTTGGCTCATAGCAAAGATTTAAAAACAGCAAGTTTTGAGAAAGAAATTTTAACACAAAAAGATTTAATGGTGATAGCAAATCCACCAAGATTTTTCCGCGAAGGCGATACAATTAATTTTAGTGCAAAAGTAGTCGGACTTACAGATGAAGAATTCTCCGGCAAAGCCGAAGTACAATTTTTTGATGCCTTGACGATGAAACCTATTGATGATATTTTACAACACAAGTTATCAAAAATTACTTTCAAAGTAAAAAAAGGCAACAGCCAAAACATTGAATGGAAAATATCTGTTCCCGAAGGATTGCAAGCAATAACTTACCGGATATTTGCTAAAACCGATAAGTTTAGCGATGGCGAAGAAAACACACTTCCTATTTTTACAAATCGTATGCTGGTCACCGAATCGCTGCCCATGCCTGTTAAAGGAATTGGAACTACAAAATTTAAGTTCAAAAAACTTATAAATTCAAAAAGTAGCACTTTAAAAAATTACAATATCAGTCTTGAGTTTACATCCAATCCTGCCTGGTATGCAATTCAAGCGCTTCCTTACATGATGGAATATCCGCACGAATGTTCCGAGCAGATTTTTACAAGATTTTATGCCAACAGCATTGCATCGGAAATTGCAAATTCAAGTCCTAAAATTAAACAGGTTTTCGATAGCTGGAAAAATCTATCTCCGGATGCATTGTTATCGAATCTTGAAAAAAATCAGGACTTGAAATCAGTTTTATTACAGGAAACACCCTGGGTTTTGCAGGCTAAAAACGAAAGTGAAAGAAAGAAAAGATTAGGATTGCTTTTTGATTTTAATCACATGACAAACGAACTTCAGTCAGCAATGATAAAATTGCAGGATAATCAATTGTGGAATGGAGGCTGGCCATGGTTCAAAGGCATGAAAGAAAGCAGATATATAACTCAACACATTGTTACAGGTTTTGGGCATCTGAGCCATTTGGGCATTACAAGTTCAATGAAAGATAAAAAATCATGGAAAATGATAAAAAATGCTATTGAATATCTCGACAATGAAATCACAAAAGATTATGAAAGAATATTAAAAAAACATCCAAAAACTATTAATGAAAATCATATTGGAAATCTGCAAATACAATATTTATATGCCAGAACTTATTTCCTTAAATTTATTCCTGTTAAAGAAAAAAATCAAAAGGCAGTAAACTATTTTAAATTGCAGGCAGATAAATACTGGCAAAACAAAAACAACTATATGCAAGGCATGATTGCTTTGGCATTAAATCGTTTTGGATATAAATCCACTCCATCATCAATAATAAAATCATTAAAAGAAAGAGCTTTATTTTCTGATGAAATGGGAATGTATTGGCGAGCAGAAAGAGGATATTTCTGGCAACAAGCACCAATCGAAACACAAGCCTTGTTAATAGAAGCTTTTGACGAAATAGCAAAAGATGAAAAAGCTGTTGAAGAAATGAAAATCTGGCTTTTAAAACAAAAGCAAACACAAGACTGGAAAACTACAAAAGCAACTGCCGAAGCTTGTTATGCTTTATTATTAAGAGGAAATAATTTGCTTGAAAATGACGAAATTGTTGAAATTACAATTGGAGATAAAAAGATTGATGCGACAAATAATCCTGAAATAAAAACCGAAGCCGGAACAGGATATTTTAAAACAAGCTGGAGCAAAGAGGAAATTACTCCGGAAATGGGCAATATCGTAATTACAAAAAAAGATAAAGGTATAGCATGGGGAGCGCTTTACTGGCAATATTTCGAAGACCTCGACAAAATTACTCCACATAAAACCCCTCTAAGTTTAGAGAAAAAACTCTTTGTTGAAAGAAACACTCCTTCGGGTCCGATTATTGAAGAAATAACTGATAAAATTGCACTTGTGAGAGGCGATAAAATAAAAGTGAGAATTGTTTTACGCGTTGACCGCGATATGGAGTACATTCACATGAAAGACATGAGAGCCGCCACTTTTGAGCCGCTAAACGTTTTATCAGGATATAAATACAACAATGGTTTGGGATATTATGAAAGTACCGGCGATGCGGCTACAAATTTCTTTATAGATTATCTGCCCAAAGGAACTTATGTATTTGAATATCCGCTTGTGGTTTCGCAAACCGGCGATTTCTCAAATGGAATTACAAGTATAGAGTGTATGTATGCTCCGGAGTTTGCAAGCCATTCGGAAGGAGTAAGGGTGAGTGTGAAATAACCCCCATCCCACCTTCCCCCACTGAGGGGAAGGAGTTGCTTTGTGCAAAATATTTAATTTTTCTCTTGATTGCAGATATCAAAAAACCCGCTTAGCGCCTTGGAGGCGCTTAGCGGATGTTCACAGCAACTATTCTATTTTAATCAATAAAGCAAATCAATAATATTAGATTTTTGAAGCGGGCAAAGCGTTGTTGGAAGTACGAAAGTAGTAGTGAATTAGATCAAACCCATCCCAGCGACTAAAATGAGTCCGTATGGACCTTCCCCCATTCCCCGAAAGTATTCGGCAGGAAGGAGTTGCTTTGTACAGTTTGTGAGATTCTTTTATCGAGTTAAAATTACTAATATCAAAAAACCCGCTTAGCGCCTTGAAGGCGCTTAGCGGATGATCACAGCAAATATTCTATTTTAATCAATAAAGCAAATCAACAATATCACTTTTTTTGATTTTTAAAATTCATTCAATAGCTCATTCATAAATATTTGTAAACCCGCTTAGCGCCTTGGAGGCGTTTAGCGGATGTTCACAGCAAATATTCTATTTGATGAGTACTTATCGAAATACTACAATCTTAATGTGCTCCAATTTTAATTCTTTCAGCAATAATCCCTGAGATTTTTTCTATAGGAATTCTTTCCTGTTTCATTGAATCTCTCTCGCGAATTGTTACAGTACTATCTTCTAAAGTTTGATGATCGACTGTAATACAATAAGGAGTTCCAATTGCATCCTGACGACGATAACGTCTTCCGATTGTATCTTTTTCTTCGTAATGACAATTATAGTCATATTTCAGCTTATCCATTATTTTTCTTGCTTTTTCAGGAAGTCCGTCTTTTTTTGTCAAAGGAAGAATAGCAGCTTTAATAGGAGCAAGGAATGGAGGTAATTTCATAACTACACGTTCCGAACCATCTTCAAGTTTTTCTTCGTTGTAAGCATAAGAAATAATAGCAAGGAATGTTCTGTCAAGACCAATTGAAGTTTCTATCACGTAAGGAACATAACTTTTGTTTTCTTCATTGTCGAAATACTGGATTTTTTTCCCGGACATTTCCTGATGAGCATTAAGATCGAAATCGGTTCTTGAGTGAATTCCTTCGAGCTCTTTGAAACCCATAGGGAAATCAAAATCAATATCAAAAGCAGCATTAGCATAATGAGCCAGTTTATCATGCTTGTGGAAACGATAATGTGATTCAGGAATACCAAGAGAAAGATGCCATTTCATACGTTCTTCTTTCCAGTATTTAAACCATTTCATGTCTTCGCCGGGTTTAACAAAAAACTGCATTTCCATTTGTTCGAACTCACGCATACGGAAAATAAACTGTCGGGCAACTATCTCATTTCTGAAAGCTTTTCCTATCTGAGCAATTCCAAAAGGGAGTTTCATTCTACCTGTTTTTTGAATATTCAGATAGTTAACAAATATTCCCTGAGCAGTTTCCGGACGAAGATAGATTTTATTTGAATCCTCAGTTAGCGAACCTATCTGAGTTGAGAACATAAGATTGAACTGACGAACATCTGTCCAGTTTTTCGATCCGGAAAGTGGACATTTAATTTCCAAGTCTTCAATAAGTTGTTTTAATGCTGCTAAATCATCTTTTTCTAATGCATCAACAAAACGAGTTTTTATTTCATCAATTTTTGCCTGACGATCAAGTACTCTTTTGTTTGTTGCACGAAATTCTTTTTCGTCAAATTCATCACCAAAACGTTTTTTAGCTTTAGTAACTTCTTTGTTGATTTTTTCTTCAATTTTTGCAAGATGGTCTTCAACTAATACGTCGGCGCGATAACGTTTTTTTGAATCTTTATTATCTATCATAGGATCGTTAAATGCATCAACGTGTCCCGAAGCCTTCCAAACTGTAGGGTGCATAAATATTGCTGAGTCCAGACCAACAATATTTTCATGGTACTGAACCATTGATTTCCACCAATAATCTTTAATATTGTTTTTTAGCTCAACACCATTCTGACCGTAGTCATAAGCAGCAGCTAAACCATCATAAATTTCACTTGACTGAAATATAAACCCATATTCTTTTGAATGAGCAATTATCTTCTTTAATAAATCTTCGTTATTTGCCATTTTGCAAAAATAGAAAAATAAGGTGTCATATAGATAAAAGTGGGTATTAAAAAATAATCACAGATTTACAAATAATTATTTTTAAAAATTTTATCTGTGAATCTGTGGCATTTTATTCTTTACGGAAATAAATAAAACTAAAATAGTTACGGCAAACTATTTTTAAATTCCTGATAACTTTCTTCAAATTCTAAACCAACTTTTCCTCCTAAACTAATCCACACTTCAGTAATTTTTTCACTTCTGTCTTCGGGAGATGGGTGAGTACTTAGAAATGTAGGAGGGTGGGCTGCGCCTTCCATTTTTTGGAAAAAGGCATCTATACCCCTTGAATCATAAGCTGTTTCGTATAAATATTTTACCGAAAACTCATCAGCTTCGTATTCATTAGCTCTACTGAAAGCCAAAGTTGATAAGCCGCTTGCCAAGTCGGCAGCAATTTGGGCTATAATAGTTGGATTATCTCCGAGAAGTATTGAAAAAAGAATTTGTAATCCAAATGCTTTTGTTAACTGATCCGTTGAATGACGGCGTGCAACATGAGCCATTTCATGCCCGAGAACTCCGGCAAATTGTGATTCATTATCCAAAAATTTAATGATCCCTGTATAAAAATACATATAACCTCCCGGAACAGCAAAAGCATTTAATACACTATCGTTGTGTATAATTTTTATTTGCCAGTCAAAAACATCTGAATAAGCGACTTTTCCGGTGTTTAATAACGAGTCCCTGATCCTGTAAATATGATAATAGGCTTCAGGATATTCAGCATAATCAAGTATAGGAAAGTCAATAGGATTTGCTGCAATTTCTTGTTCTACACTCAGTCCGAGTGCTATATCATCCTCAATTGTAAAAATATTTATTGAAGGATCGTCATCACCATCTTTTTTACATGAGTCGAAAAGTGTAATTGTTGAGAAAATTAATAAAACGAGAATAAGAGTTTTATTTTTCATGATAAATTATTTTAGATTATTAAATAATTATTATTTGTGCATTATCCTGTAAAGAAGTCTAAAACATTGCCAAGAGTGCTTGTGTCTCCTTTATAAAGTTCAGAATATTTGCATTTTGTGCATGTAATTACTGTAAACTTTTTATTTTGAACATCAAAGATTTTTGAAAATGCACCGCCTGTAGTTCGTATTTGATCGGTTTCGTAATAATTATTGCCGCATTTTGGGCAGATATATTTTTTTTGAGTCATGATTGTTTGTTTATGTTTTAACAAAGATAGAAAAATAAATTTTTTCAAAAGTTGCTGTATTAATTAAAACCTGTGGTTTTTTAAATAATAAATTTTTTTAAAAACAAAACAAGTTTGTATCATATTAAATATTTACATAAAACAACCTTGTGTTTTATACAAATAAAGTACAAAACAACCTTGTGTTTTAGTTAATAATAAATTATCTTTGCATTATAAACTTCAAAACAAGCTGAAATGAAAAGAGATATAAGTATTTTTTTAAATAAATGGAAACATAGTAAAGTTAGACAACCACTTCTAATCAGAGGAGCAAGGCAGGTTGGGAAAACATTTTCTATAATGCAATTCGGGAAGGATAATTTTGAAAATTGTGTAGCAATAAATTTTGAAGAGAAACCTGAATTCGGCAAATGTTTTGATAATTTAAATCCCAAATTAATAATTGAAAAAATTTCTATACTATCGAATGAAAGCATTAGACCGGGAAAAACATTACTGTTTTTTGATGAAATACAAGATTACCCATTGGTAATTTCTTCATTGCGATATTTTTATGAGAAAATGCCGGACTTGCATGTTATTGGAGCCGGATCTCTAATTGAATTTGCTTTAAAGTCTGAAAAATTTAAAATGCCGGTAGGACGAATACAAAGCATTTATATGTACCCTTTGTCATTTTGTGAATTTCTTGATGCTATAAATCAATCAAAACTAAGGGGATATATTAACACAATAAATCTTAATGACAAAATTGAAAGCATATTTGAGAATAGACTCACAGAACTTCTAAGACTTTATTTTATATTGGGAGGGATGCCAAAAATAGTTGAATCCTATGTAAATAGTGTAGAGATGAATGAAATTATGCACTTACAAACAGCTTTATTAAAAACTTATGAGGAAGATTTTGCTAAATATTCAAAAACTTCTAATCATAAATATTTAAGAGAGGTTTTTTTAACTGCACCAGCAATGGTTGGAAAAAGATATAAATATTCACAGATTAATAATTTAATTCCGTCTCGATATTTAAAAGAAGCTCTTAATTTGCTTTGCGACACCATGTGTATTTCGAAGATTGTACATACTGCTGCTGACGGTGTGCCTTTTGAAGCGGAAAAAAATGATAAAAAATTCAAAATTCTACATTTGGATATTGGACTTATGCAAAGAGCATTACGACTGGAACATTCAATTTTGTTTAATAACAATTTGATGCAGATAAATAGTGGAAGTATTGCGGAGCAGTATGTTGGACAAGAGTTAATTGCTTTGGAAAATCAATATGAAAATAATAAGCTGTTTTTTTGGGCAAGAGATGCAAAAAGCAGTAATGCCGAAATAGATTATATGGCTATGGTAGAAAATATCCCGGTTCCTGTTGAAGTTAAAGCTGGTAAAACAGGCTCACTTAAAAGTATGAGATTGTTTTTAAATGAGCACCCTAATAGTAATTTTGGAATTAGGTTTTCTTTACGGGAATTTTCATTTCATGACCAAATACTTTCAATTCCATTGTTTATGGTTAGCCAATTAAAACGATTATGTGAACCTTTTGTTTAGGTTATGTATTGCTATGGTATAATTACTGTAAACTTTTTATTTTGAACATCAAAGATTTTTGAAAATGCACCGCCTGTAGTTCGTATTTGATCGGTTTCGTAATAATTATTGCCGCATTTTGGGCAGATGTATTTTTTTTGAGTCATGATTGCTTGTTTATGTTTTAGCAAAGATAGAAAATCATATTTATAAAAAAAATGCCAAATTTTATAAATTTGGCATTTCTGAATAAAATTAATATTTGATTCAAATGAATTAACTTCCCAAAGTTGCTACCATTACAGCTTTAATTGTGTGTAGTCTGTTTTCAGCTTCATCAAAAACTAATGATGCTTCTGATTCGAAAACTTCATCGCTTGCTTCCATAGCATCAACACCAAATTTCTGATAAATTTCTTCACCAACAATTGTGTCTCTGTTGTGGAATGATGGTAGGCAGTGTAAAAATTTCACTTTTGGATTTCCTGTTTTTTCCATTATTTCTTTATTTACCTGGTAAGGCATCATTGATTTGATTCTTTCTTCCCAAACTTCATCAGCTTCACCCATTGACACCCAAACATCAGTATAAAGAAAATCAACACCTTTAACAGCTTCGTCAACGTTTTCGGTAATTGTAATTTTTGCACCTGTTTCTTTAGCTATTTCTTGGCATTGTTTAACAAGTTCTTCATCAGGATGACAAGATTTTGGAGCTGCTGCTCTGAAATCCATTCCCATTTTTGCTGCACCAACCATTAATGAATTACCCATATTATTGCGGGCATCGCCGAGATAGCAGAATGAAGCTTTATGCAGAGGTTTATCAGAATGTTCCATCATTGTAAGGAAATCGGCGAGAATTTGAGTTGGGTGAAATTCGGTAGTAAGACCGTTCCAAACAGGTACTCCTGCATATTTTCCAAGTTCTTCAACAATTGATTGTCCGAAACCACGATATTCAATTCCGTCGTACATTCTTCCAAGTACACGGGCAGTATCTTTCATAGTTTCTTTTTTGCCAATTTGTGATCCTGTTGGTCCGAGATATGTTACGTTTGCTCCCTGATCGTAGGCAGCTACTTCAAATGCACAACGAGTACGTGTTGAAGCTTTCTCAAAAATAAGAGCTATATTTTTATTTTTAAGCTTCTGAACTTCAGTTCCTGCATATTTTGCTTTTTTAAGATCGGCTGAAAGATCTAAAAGAAATTTAATTTCTTTTGGTGTGAAATCTAATAGTTTTAAAAAATTACGGTTTCTAACATTAAATGCCATTGTATCCTCCTGTTATTGTTAAATTTGAAAAAAGTAATTGTGTTTTAATATTTGGTCGCAAAATTACTTTTTTATGTTATACAAATTAGGATTGAACAAAAAAAAATTACCTTAGCTAAAATATTTTTTCTGATAAAAAAATAAAATGGAAAAATACAAAATTTTATTTGAAACCTCAAGAGATGCAATTATGCTATTGGAGCCTCCAGAATGGTTATTTAGTGCTGGAAATACTGCTGCAATTGAAATGTTTGGGGCAAAAAGTAAAAAAGAATTTACTTCTAAAAACCCCGGTGAATTGTCCCCAGAATATCAAGCGGATGGACAGCTTTCTTCTGTAAAGGCTGCAAAGATGATAAATAAGGCAATAAAAACCGGTTCAAATTTTTTTGAATGGACACATAGAAGATTTAATGGTAAGGATTTTCCGGCAAATGTACTTTTATCTAGAATAGAATTGGATGGAAAAAAAATAATACTGGCAACAGTTAGAGATATTACGGAATTAAAAAAGAAAGATAAAGAAATAAAAAAATACCAAGAGCATCTTCAGGAATTGGTTGAAGAAAGAACTTTAGAATTATGTAAAAGTGAAAAAAAATACGAAACTTTAACAAAAAATATAAACGTTGGTATTTATCGAAATACCGAAGGGTCGAAAGGAAAATTTATAGAAGTAAACCCTGCTTTTCTAAAAATGTTTGGATATATTAATAAAAAAGAAATTTTAAATAAAAATGTTTCCGATTTATATCAAAATCCTGAAGATAGAATAAAATTCACCCAACAAACAATTAAAAAAGGATATGTAAAAGCAGAAGAACTTCTTTTAAAAAAGAAGGATGGCTCAAATTTTATTGGCTCTGTTTCTACTGTTACTATCAAAGACGAAAACGGTGAAATAAAATATTATGATGGTGTTATTCAGGATATCACTAAACGCAAAAATGCAGAAGAAAAACTTAAAGAAAGTGAAAAATATTTAAGAGAATTAAATGCAACAAAAGATAAGATATTCTCTATTATAGCTCACGATCTAATAAGTCCTTTTAATACTATTCTTGGGTTATCTGACCTTGTTGTTAATGATTTTGATTCATTTAATCTCGAGAAAATCAAAGATATTGTAATAACAATCCAGAAGGATGCAAAGGAAACATTTGAATTATTAACAAACTTGCTTCATTGGTCACTCTCTCAAAAAGGAAAAATAAAAGCTACACCAAAGAAAGATAATATTTTCGATCTAATAAAAAATACTATTGATCTGATTTCAATTATTGCAGAGAAAAAAGAAATAATGATTAATATAGATGTTGATAAGAGTGATACTGCTTTTTTTGATAAAGATACCATTAGTTTAGTTTTTCGTAATTTATTTTTTAATGCCATAAAATTTACTCATAGAGGAGGTAGAATTTCTGTTACTTCAAAAAGAAACAAATCTGATATTTCTATAAGTATTTCGGATAATGGTATAGGAATTACAAAAGAAAATATAGAGAAGTTGTTCAAAGTTGATTCTGAAATATCAACAAAAGGAACGGAAAATGAAAAAGGTACAGGACTGGGATTAATACTATGTAAAGAACTAACGGAATTAAATAATGGGAAAATTATTGTTAAGAGCGAATTAGGGAAAGGGGCAAGCTTTGTTGTTACTTTACCACTTAATGAAAGGACAAAATAATTAATTTTAATCTGTGGCAAGGTATTTTTTTCGACATTACATTGATACTCTTTAGAAAAAACACTCAATAAGCAACATTCAAGTAAAAAAGAAGAAAATGAAAATCCAGACGGATTCCTTTCAGTCATTGAATATTGTATGTTGAGTGTTTATTGGTATTTAATAAAACCCATTACAAACAATTTAGAGTCAAAATTTCTATTATCCAGCATTTATCAACCTAAAAATTTCTGTTATTTTACTACTTTTGCCGCATGATAACTATAGATAATACAATTATTTCGGATGAACTGATTGAGAAAAAATTTGTTTGCGATTTGAAGAAATGTAAAGGAGAATGTTGTGTTGAAGGTGATGAAGGAGCACCACTTGAAGAAGAAGAAATTTCGATAATTGAAGATTATATCGACCTTATAAAACCTTATATGACAGAGCAAGGAAGAAAAGTCGTAGAGAAAACTGGTGTTTTTGATTATGGTGCAGATGGTGACTTTGTTACTCCTTTGGTTAATGATTGTGAATGTGCTTTTACAATTCTTAAAGATGGAATAGCATTTTGTGCTATTGAAAAAGCTTTCCTGGAAAAGAAAATAAATTTTCAAAAACCTATTTCCTGTCATTTATATCCGGTAAGAATAAAAAAATATAAAGATTTTGAAGCTGTAAATTATCATCAATGGCATGTTTGTAATCCTGCAACAAAACTTGGTGAAAAACTAGGAGTTCCTGTTTATAAATTCTTAAAAGAACCCTTAATCAGAAAATACGGCAAACAGTGGTATCAAAAACTTAAAGAAGAGGCGAAAAAGTAAATTTTCAGTTTTAAGACTCCAGTCCTCAGCAACAAGTATTCTTCAATTGGTGCTTCATCCGCTTAGCGGGTTTAGAAATACGAAAAAAAAATCTCAAAGATTATTCTTTGAGATTTTTTTTCGTAATAAATAGATTTTATTATGTGTTCAGAGCTTCGGCACCACTAACAATTTCTATTAGTTCGTTTGTAATTGCAGATTGTCGCGCTTTGTTATAACTCAACCTTAGTTCTTTCAGCATTTCTTGTGCATTGTCGGTTGCCTGATGCATTGCAGTCATTCGTGCTCCATGCTCCGAAGCAAAAGAATCTAATAATGTTTTGTAAAACTGAATTTTTAATGATTTAGGAATAAGCTCTCTTACTATATCCGTTTTATTTGGTTCGAAAATATAATCAGCAGAAACATCTGTATCTTCAGTTTTGCTTTCGTTAGCAGATAGAGGTACAATTGGTAAAAATTGCTCAACTACTATTTTTTGAACTGCTACATTTTTAAACTGATTATAAATTATCTCAATTTTATCATATTTTTTTGATGCAAAATCCTGCATTAATTTTTCTGCAAAAATTGATGTGTTTTTAAAACTCAGATCATCAAAAATTGCAATATTACTTTCGACAACAGGATAATCTCGTTTTGTAAAATATTCTGAGGCTTTTTTTCCAAAGCAAAACAAATTTAAATTTCCTTCTTTAAGTTGATTTTGATATTTTTTTTCTAAAAGTGAATTTACCTTTTTTATAATATTTGTATTGAATGCTCCACATAAACCTTTGTTTGATGCAATTACAATTAATAATACATTTTTAGGATCGCGCTCATTTGAATAAATATTTTCGTTAGTATTACTAATGCTTACGATGAGGTTTTGTAATATTTCATTGAGTTTATTAGCATAAGGACGCAAAGTCAGAATTGAGTTTTGTGCTTTTCTGAGCTTGGAAGCAGCGACCATTTTCATGGCACTGGTAATTTGCTGAGTCGAATTTATCGAATCTATCCTTGTCCTTACATCTTTTAGGTTTGGCATTTAAAAAACATTAAAATTTAAAATTATTTTTTGTCATATTTATGAGAAATATCTTTAGCTGTTTTCTCAAGAACACTAATTACCTCATCAGTAAGTTTTCCTTCTTTAAGAGTGTTAAGAACATCTTTATGATGACTGTCGAGAAAGTGAATAAATTCATCTTCGAAATCAACAACACTTTTAATAGGAACATTTTTTAACAAACCTTTTGTTCCACAATAAATAATTGCGATTTGTTTTTCAACAGTCATTGGCGAATACTGAGCTTGTTTAAGAATTTCAACGTTTCTTCGTCCTTTGTCTAGTACAGCTTTTGTTGCCGGATCAAGGTCAGAGCCAAATTTTGAAAATGCTTCAAGTTCGCGGAACTGTGCTTGGTCGAGTTTAAGAGTACCGGCAATTTTTTTCATTGATTTTATTTGTGCATTACCACCAACTCTTGATACAGAAATCCCAACATTAATCGCAGGACGAATACCTGCATTAAATAAATTTGATTCAAGAAATATCTGTCCGTCAGTAATTGAAATTACATTTGTTGGAATATATGCAGAAACATCACCTGCCTGAGTTTCAATAATTGGAAGAGCAGTTAGTGAACCACCACCTTTAATCATTGGTTTTAGCGATTCAGGAATGTCATTCATTTTACATGCAATCTCATCGGAATTAATAATTTTTGCAGATCTTTCGAGTAATCTTGAGTGAAGATAAAACACATCACCCGGATAAGCTTCACGTCCAGGAGGTCTTCTAAGTAATAATGAAACCTCGCGATAAGCAACTGCTTGTTTTGACAAGTCATCATAAATTATTAAGGCAGGTCGGCCTGTATCTCTAAAAAATTCACCAATTGCAGTTCCTGCAAAAGGAGCATAAAACTGCATTGCTGCAGGATCTGATGCAGTTGCCGTAACAATAACTGTATAAGGCAGTGCACCATTATCATCGAGTGATTTTACAATATTTGCAACCGAAGAACCTTTTTGTCCGATTGCAACATAAATACAGTAAACAGGATTACCTTTATCGTAAAACTCTTTTTGGTTTATAATTGTATCAATTGCAATAGCAGTTTTACCGGTTTGGCGGTCACCAATAATAAGTTCTCTCTGTCCACGTCCAACCGGTATCATTGAGTCAATAGGTTTGATACCTGTTTGAAGAGGTTCGTTAACAGGTTGGCGGAAAATAACACCCGGTGCTTTTCTTTCGAAAGGCATTTCAAAAGTTTCTCCTTTTATCTCACCTTTTCCATCAATTGGCTCACCCAGAGTGTTGATAACTCTGCCAAGCATTCCTTCACCAACTCTAAGTGAGGACACTCTTTTTGTGCGTTTTACAATGTCACCTTCGATAATATTTCTACTGTCGCCCAAAAGTACTATACCAACATTATCTTCTTCAAGGTTAAGTATAATTCCTTTTAAGTTTCCCTTTTCAAATTCTACCAGTTCACCTGATACAGCGTTACCCAATCCATAAACACGGGCGATACCATCACCAATTTCAAGAACAGTTCCCACTTCTTCCAGTTTGGCTTCGTCGTTAAATCCAGATAGTTGTTGACGTAAAATTGCGGATACTTCAGAGGGTTTTATTTCTGCCATTTTTATAAATATTTAATTAAAATCCTTTTTGATATAAATTGATATTGAACTCTTTTTTAAGGTCTTCAAGTTGTTTTAAAATACTTGCGTCATATTTTTTATCACCATAATCTAAAACGAAACCACCAAGAAGTTCTTTTTTAACTTCTTCAATAAGTTCGATTTCACCACCTGTTTGCTGTTTCATAATATTAAGAATTTTATTTCTTGAGTTAGCATCAATCTTAACAGCAGTTTTGAAAAAAGTAGTTGTTATATTTTTATATTCCTTAAATAATTTAATAAATTCTTTTGCGATAGATTCTATATAAATTTCGCGTCTTTTATTAGTAATGATGACTAAAAACTTAAGAGATATCTTTTGCATGTGTTTCTCGAAAAGAGCTTTAATAATAGATATTTTCTTTTTAGAATTAATTATAGGACTCTGCAAAAGAAGTCTGAAATCTTTGTTTTCTTTACAAACAGAGATTATAAGTTCCATATCTGTTTTTACTTTTTCGAGTATTTTTTGCTCGATAGTCAAATCAAATAGTGCTTTTGCGTAGCGTACAGATATCCGTGTTTGCCTCATTATATTTAATTATTTGATTCTATTGCAATTTTAATAGTAAATTAATAATATTTTAACATTTGCCAATATTCCATTAAATTTGTAGCAGCATCAATTATTTATATTTCTTATTAATTAAAATTAATATCTTTAATTAATTCATTTACAAATTCTTCTTGTTTATTGTCGCTGGACAGTTCTTTATTTAGAATTTTTTCAGCTATTTCAATTGATAATGAAGCCAGTTGATTTTTCAAATCTGTTGTTGCAGCCATTTTTTCGTTTTCGATTCTTTCTTTGGCACTCTCAACAATTCTGTCAGCTTCTTCATTAGCTTTATTTTTAGCTTCTTCAATTATTGTATCTCTAACTTTTCTGCCGGCACGCAAAATCGCATCTCTTTCTTCTTTGGCATCTTTAAGTAATTGTTCGTTACTGAATTTTAGTTTTTTCATTTCTTCCTTTGCCTTGTTAGCAGCGTTAAGAGCATCATCAATAGTAGATTCTCTTTCGTGCAAAGCTTTTATTATAGGTTTCCATGCAAATTTTGCAAGTACCCATAAAAGGATAGCAAAGGATAAAGTCATCCAAAAAATTAAACCAATTCCGGGTTGTACGATTTCCATTTTTTTATATTTATTATTATTTCAAAATAAAATTCTTCTGTTAAAATATCCTTTACATCTTAACCAACCGTTAAGATGTAAAGGAAGTGTGTTTTGTGTTAGTCTACAAGAAAACTACTAAAAGACAAACAACGATAGCAAAGAAAGCAACACCTTCGATAAGTGCGGCAGAAATAATCATATTTGAACGAATGTCATTTCCTGCTTCAGGTTGACGTGCTATTGATTCAACAGCTCCGCGTCCAATTTGACCGATTCCAACA